>ERZ791765.22-NODE-22-length-244375-cov-20.608984_pt1 | contig 244375 bp, 204 predicted proteins | sample MGYA00509949_ERZ791765 | MGnify/ENA primary metagenome ERZ791765 (study PRJEB30046, sample SAMN00791980) | human gut metagenome | study: EMG produced TPA metagenomics assembly of the A metagenome-wide association study of gut microbiota in type 2...
TTTTCAAAGTGCTTTGTGTTGTTATGTTCTCAACAGCAACTCGTTTATATTACCATATCGTTTCTGTTTTGTCAACAACTTTTTTAAACTTTCTTTTCAGCTTTTCAGCTGAGCCCTGCACCGGACTGTGTCCGTGCTGGAGTTATAATATATCATGTTCGCCAAATAAAGTCAAGGGAATTTGTTCCATTTTCTCAAACAATTTTTTGCAACACTAAATATGCTCTTATTTCTTGATTTCTCCTATATTTTGTGGTTATAACAAAAATCGCCGGACAGACATTTTTTCATTCTGACCAGCGATTTGTTTTAATTGAATATATGATATCAACAATTGCAGACCTACAGCATACCATGGATGACGCTCAAAACAATTGCATTCAGGAAATTATGTTCATATAGAAAGGACAGCCATTTACTGGCTTCCACCTGACGAATCAGTGTCATTCCCCACGAAGTACCGGAGCACGCCGTTAAGACCAGACAGAGAATCCAGAGAAAGATCAGACCCTGAACACCTCCGAGGAGCGCACCCGCGATTTTATTCATTCCAGAAAGGATCGGAAGGCGGGCAATCAAATCCAGCCAGCGCACCACCAGCTTAATCAGAAGATATACGATCGCAAACATCAGGACGAAGCCCACGGAATTTAAAATCATGTCCGCCAGATAGTTTCCTATATAATCAGCAAAGGCATTGACTCCCAAAAGCTCATAGACTTCGTGATTATTATTTTCGATCAGCGCCGATTTGACATTCTGAGGCAGATTAAGGTTTTCGATAATCGTGCGCTGTACGGATGGCACATCTTCATCTTTCTCTTCTTCATCACCAGTTTCTTCCGGCAGGCCGATACCTGCTGCCTGCTTCATGCTGTTGGACAGCGTCTGCTGTATCGACGTATTTTCTTTTAAATATTCTGTTACTTTCGGCATGGATACGTGCACAATTGCCAGAGCCGCCACTAATGCCACCATAGATACCGCAAGCCGGATAAATCCCCTGTAATGTCCGTATAGAACCATGGACAGCAGGTAGACCCCGGCCGCGATCGATAACCAATTTTCCATAAAATTCCTCGTTATAATTCTGCCTCCAGGACGAATCGGTATATGGCCGACGCCACTCCATCTTCGTCGTTTGTGTCCGTAATATAGTCAGCTGCCTTGCAGAGATCCGGTCGGCCATTTTTCATGGCTACACCGATTCCGGCCTCTAAGATCATGGAGAAATCATTTTCCCCGTCTCCCATAGCCATCGTTTGCTCTCTCTTAAGCCCCAGATGCTCCGCCAGCCGGCGGATACCACCACCTTTTGTCGCTCCTGGCGCATTGATTTCAAGATTCATGGGCATGGAGGAGGTAATGATAATTCCATCGATCTCTTCCAGCACCTTTCTTACCTTTGTGCGTTCTTCTATCTCAGGAAAAAATAAATTGATTTTCTCCACTGGCTTTCGGCAGGTTTCAAGAAACTCAATAATATTCGGATAAACATCTCTGGTCATCCGGACCACTTCCTGAAGCTCCGGCCTCAGACCATATTCCGTTAAGTGTTCGTAGAAACGCGGTTCGGTAATGCCGCGACGCTCAATGTATGGATCGTACATTACGTGATACTGATCAATAATTTTTAATATCTTCAGCGCCAACTCCCATGGAATGGTACACTCCGACAGTGTTAGATCTTCTTTCATATCCTCTACCACGGCGCCATTCGTTGTAATGGCATAGCGTACCCCCGGCAGTTCCCGGACGACCGAAGGAATCCCAGACACGGTTCTTCCGGTCGTCGGAACAATGTGAATGCCTCGTTCCAGGCATTCCGTCAGCGCCTGTCTGTTACGGGAAGACAGACGCTTCTGGCTGTCCAGAAGCGTTCCGTCCAAATCAAGTGCAATTAATCTGATATCCACAATTCATGCTCCAATTAGTTATTTGATTCCGCCGTCCACCAATTCGGTTCCTGTGCAGAATCAAAGGCTTACAGCAGAGTTACCGCCGTTTTGATTAGTAAATAAAATGCTCTTCTTTCAAGATCAGAAGGCCGTCTTTATCGTATTTGGATGAGAATATTCCCTTGACGCGTTTTCCGAAGGTTGGCTTTTCTGCACGGTCTGCCGCTTCTTCAATCAGGCCTTCCGCATTCTCTCTTGTCAGTGCCACTCCGTCCTCTTCCATAATCTCGATTCGCTCATACAGGGCCAGCATGCTCTTGCCGGTTATGCTGCAGTCAATTTCATTGGCATAACGGCAGGCGTACTGAGCGAACTCGTCAATATCCATCTCTTCCCCGTGACTTCCTGGACCATCATCATTGCGGTAAGACATGGCTTCCTCGCCGTCTTCGTCTTCTTCCACATAGTAATCGTCATTTTCATCATAGGACTCTTCCGGTTCCATCTCCTCGTAAACCGGCTTTTTACGGTTGCGGAACAGACCTTTTTTCTTTTTCGGCGCCGCTTCTTCATCCGGGAAATCATCGTAAGCTTCCTCTTCATAAGAATCCGTCTCATATGACTGTGCATCTCTGATATCCTGATCGTAAGAATTCTCTTCATAAGGCTCATCGGCGTAAACAGGCTGACGGCGCGGTTCAGGAATAACCTCCTGGACTGGTGGAGCCGGCTGGCGTCTGACCGGAGCATCATTTCGTTCCGGATAGAGAGGTCTCACCGCAGATTTGGGAGCAGCAGCCCTCTTAGCAGGCTCTTCATTTCTTGCCGTCGGACGCGGCTCCTGTGCCGGAGATATAGTTTGAGTATACTCCTCGCCAGGTTCATAGCCTTCTCCGCTTCCTATGCATTCAAACTTGCTGGCAAGACGCGGATGGTTTCTGTGAAGATTCTCCATTTGTTTGGGATTATCAATCAAAACAACGATCATGCCGCTGTTATCGTGATTCATCAGTTCATATAATTCTTCTAAGGCTTCCGGAGTCAAATCTCCTGCCTCTTCTATAACAAGATCTTTTCCGGCCAGTTTAGATGCGGATGCGAGCACACCTCTTTTGGAAAGCTTCTCTCCTGTAATCTTGGCGACCGGATTTTTTATGCCGGATTCATTATGAATCTGCTTTAATGCCTCTACAGCAATTTTAAGTCCTTTTTCGGGAGTCCTGGCTTCAATCATCAAATGATTTAATACAGGAGGTTCTTCCTCTTCCTCTTCCTCTTCAAGGTCTTCTATCTCAAGAACGTTATCTTCTGTACGCCGTTTGTTCAAAACAGTGACATTTGCGGTATGGTCTTCCTGTGTGCTGTATTCAGAATCCCCCTGAACGTAAGTGGAATTATCGCCTTCTGATTCATCATAGGATGTCTCTGGTTCATCATAGGCAGTCTCTCCATAGACCGGATCATCACCAGTTGATTCACCATCTGCGGAATCGCCGTATGCAGTCTCACTGGAAACCGATTCACCGGAAACTGATTCACCAGTAACCTCGTCACTATAAGCAGCGTCGCCGTATGCAGTATCGCCATAGGCAGACTTACCGTATGCAGTGTCACCATAAGCAGTCTTACCATATTCCGGATCGTCATAATCAGATGCACCGTAAGCTACGTCATCAGCCAAATTCCCGCCATAGGCCGGTTCTTCAGAAGTATTTTCTCCATAGGCTGCTTCCCCATAGGAGTTATCTCCATAAGCTGCGCCTTCATGGCTGTTTTCTCCATAGGCAGAATCTCCGTAGGTGTTTTCACCATAGGCGGTCTCTCCATAGGTACTCTGACCATGGGAGGCGTCTCCATATGCATGTTCCCCATAGCCTGGCTCTCTATATGCGTTTTCTCCATAAGCTGCCTCTCCATACGCATTCTCTCCGTATGCCGGCTCGCCATAGGAAGTCTCCCCATATCCTGGCTTTCCATAGGTATCTCCGCCATAAGCCTGTCCGCCATAAGAAGTGTCGCCATAGGGGCCGTCTTCATAGGAGGTATCGCCATAAGAAGATTCCCCATAGGAAGATTCTCCATATCCGGTATTTCCATAGGTATAGTCTTCCTCTATCACTGGCTCTGCAGGAACTTCATCAGCCATCTCCGGCATACGCATCATTCCGCGCGGTCTTGGCATCGCAGAGGCAAGGCGCTCTGCATTCCCAGCCATATGGACTACGGCATCCGCTGCACCGTATGCAGCACCAGCCATTCCGTCTGCTGCCCCGGCAAATGCACCTCCTGCATATGCGGTTCCTGCTGCTGCGGTCTCTACGGCCGCCATAGAAGCGCCATCATATTCAGAGTCCCTCATAACCGGGCGGTTAATCCGTCTGATATCATCGAGCACCCGTGTGTTGTCATGTCTCCTGGGGCGCTGTTCAGCCGGCGGTTCCTCGTAAGACATGCGGGACATCTCCCGGGCCAGTCCCTCCTGAACCTCGGCCTCCTGCATCCTGGCCTGTAAATCTCCATAATAGGGTTCCTCCGGCATGTCCATCCCCGGATTCCCATCATCATAGTATTCTTCATCCTGCTCCGGAACATTCATCTGGCCTCCGCCGAGTCCGTATTCCTGTTCCACAGCGCGAAGCTTTGCCTCATATTTATCACGGTTTTCCACCAGATCCATCTGGTAGGTCGTAAGCGGTGCGTACTGGATTTTCAGTTCCATTGCCTTATCCACGTATTTTCCAAGACCAAACATCAGCATGATCTTATCGCATGTCTCCACGCATCTGTCGGCCATACCTGCTATGCTGTAAAGCTCAGCCAGCTCATACAGCCATTTCTCATCAATTTCCTGACTTGTATAAGATTCAAGAGAATGGATTAACTGCTGGGCAGGCGCACCTTTTGCTTTCAAAATTAAATAGCGTAGAAGCTGCTGTCTCGGATCATCTCCGGCCAGATCGCTGAATTCCCTGTAATATGCCTCAGCCTCATCAATATTGCCCTCTTTTAATGCGAGTTCTGCCAGCTTATAGAGCAGACGTTTCCCAATGGGGGCACGTTCAAACGCCAGAAGAAGAATCTCTCTGGCCTCTTCATAGTCCTCATTTTTTTCGTAAACCATGGCTACCATAGACAGCAGGTTCGTGTTCCGCACGCGCCTCCAGTCAATGGTATCGGCAATCTTCATGGCCGTCTCATAATCACTCTTGCCGACAAGCTTCTTTATCTGTTCAACTTTAATATTAAACTCGTACTTATCCATTCTTTTGCATCTCCTAACAAGGTTAATGAGTTACAGTTCGACCCGGCCTTCCAGGGCCCGTAACAATGTTACTTCATCTATGTATTCCAGATCTCCGCCGACGGGCACGCCGCTGGCAATACGGGTTACCCGTACGCCTGTAGGCTTTATCAGCTTGCTTAAATACATCGCCGTAGTTTCCCCTTCGAGACTGGAATTGGTAGCGATGATAACTTCTTCCACATCACCCTGAAGCCGCTGCATCAGCTCCTTCAGTTTGATATCATTCGGGCCGATTCCCAGCATGGGAGAGATCGCTCCATGAAGCACATGGTAAACACCGTCATACTTCCCCGTTTTTTCGTAAGCCGCCAAATCCCTTGTATCCTCAACAACCATGATGACTTTATGGTTGCGTTTGTCACTTTTGCAGATCGGGCACAGCTCCTGGTCTGTTAGAGTGAAACACTCCTTGCAGTAATGGACATTATGCTTCGCCTCAGTAATGGATGAGGCGAGGCTCGTTACTGATTCCTCCGGCATATTAATAATGTGAAATGCCAGACGCTGTGCGGATTTGCTTCCTATTCCGGGAAGCTTGGAAAGCTCTTCTATTAATTTCGTTATCTGACTGCTGTAATAATCCATGATTAGAAAGGAAAGCCTCCGCCCATACCGCCGAGGCCGCCGGTCAGCTTGGACATGGCCGCACTGCTCTCTTCCTCCATCTGGCGGAACGCCTCGTTGGTCGCAGCCACAATCAGGTCTTCCAGCATCTCAATATCATCCGGATCCACCACTTCTTCAGTAAGCTTCACCGCAGTCACTTCCTTCTTTCCGGATACGGTAACGGATACTGCTCCGCCGCCTGCTGTCGCCGTATACTCTTTTGTCTCCAGCTCCTTCGTCGTCTCTTCCATCTGACGCTGCATTTTCTGAGCCTGCTTCATTAAATTATTCATATTGCCAGGCATTCCGCCTGAAAAACCGCCACGCTTTGCCATGGTGTATGTCCTCCTGTTAATCTTCTATTATAATATCCATGTGAATGTTTTCTTTTAATTCTTCGTCACTGACGTAAATGGTATCGAGGCGTTCTCCGCCGCCCCGCAGTCTTGCCTTAAAATAAATTGATTTCTGATAATGTTCTTCCACATACCGTTCGATGTCTCCCAGAGTCGTCGGACGGCTGCCTATAATAAAATTGCTCTGGTCTGTGAACACAACGCAGAGACAGCTTTCTCCCGCCGGTTCCACCACCGTATCCCGGAAACTGGCCCGGATCGGACCTCCCAGGTCTTTTACAATCTTTCCCCACTCGTTGCGGACCAGATTTAAGTCTTCCAACTGCCCCTTGGGGAGCGCAACGCGTTCCGCGGGTGTCATCGGTTCTGACGGGGCACCGTTTCCGCCCGTTCTTCCATTGTCTCCGGCCGGTACAGAATCCATACCGTTACCACCTGCCGGCATGGCGCCAGTTACAAAGACGCCCTCTTCCAGCTGTTTTTCAATGTTGCCGATTCGCTGAATGACGGAATCCAGGTTTTCTTCCATCTCGGGGCGGGTCAGTTTAATGAGAGCCACCTCGATCAGCACCCGTTTCTGGGATGCGTAGCGAAGCTGGTTCGAGAGATCGGAGAACACCCTGATAAACCGCAAAAGCGTCTCTCCATCGACCAGGCCGGCTTCTTCCATCAGAAGATTCATATTCTCCGCCGACATATCCAGCATATTTTCCGCGTCATCCACAGACTTTACAATGAGAAGATTTCTCAGATACCAGATAAAGTCTGTTACAAACTGCCCCAGCTCGCGTCCCTGGATTACCATCTCCTCCAGACTCTTAATACAGTCCTTCGTCCGGTTTTCCACGACAGCGCGAAATAACTGGCTGAATACCGTAATGTCTACGGCGCCGAGGACATCCAGCACATTGTCATATGTCAGAATCTCTCCATAATGGAAGGCCACGCACTGGTCCAGAAGGCTCAGCGCATCACGCATGGCCCCATCCGCCGCTTTGGCAATATAGGCCAGCGCCTTGTCCTCCACTGAAATATGCTCAGCTTCGGTCAGCTTCTGCAAATGAGACACAATGGTATCAACCGTAATCCGCTTGAAATCATACCGCTGACACCGTGACATGACCGTGACCGGTATTTTCTGCACTTCGGTGGTCGCCAGAATAAAGATTACATAAGACGGAGGTTCCTCCAGCGTCTTTAAGAGGGCGTTGAAGGCTCCTGTAGAAAGCATATGAACCTCATCAATAATATAAACCCGGTATTTTCCTTCCGTAGGGGGATACTGGACCTCGTCCCTGATCTCACGAATATTCTCGACGCCGTTGTTGGAAGCGGCGTCGATCTCCACCACGTTTAAGGAGGAGCCTGCCGCGATATTCTTACACGTCTGGCACTCTCCGCAGGGACTGCCGTCCACCGGATTCTCACAGTTAACCGCTTTCGCAAATATTTTTGCAATACTGGTCTTACCGGTACCTCTGGTACCGCAGAACAGATATGCATGACCGATACGATCGGATACTATCTGGTTTTTCAAAGTCTGTACTACATGGTCCTGGCCTCTGACATCCGCAAAGGACGCAGGACGCCATTTCCGGTATAATGCCGTATACGACATGCTCTATGGCTCCTTACTCATCGCCGAAGCTGATGCCTATCATCTTGGCTTCCTTAATGATAGAACTTTCAGGATCGACCGTCTTTAATTTACCGGCAACTTCTTCCAGCGGCACCTTCACGATCTCATCGTTGATCACTGCCACCATATTGCCGTATTCCTTATTCTTAATCAGATACGCGGCCTCCGCGCCCAGACGTGTCGAAAGAACCCTGTCGTATGGACATGGTTCACCGCCTCTCTGCATATGGCCGGGAACAGTCACACGGACTTCCTGTCCCGTGCGTTCTGTAATCTGAGCGCCGATCTCATAAGCGACCGACGGATAGATCACTCCGTTTTTCTTCTTTTCTTTCAATTCTTTCTTGGTAAGAGCGGCGTCCTCCTTAGAAATGGCACCTTCCGCCACTGCCAGGATAGAGAAACGTTTTCCTCTCTTCGTCCTGCTCCTTAACGCTTCCACGACAATATCCAGATCATAAGGGATCTCGGGAAGTAAAATAATGTCCGCTCCGCCTGCGATTCCTGCATACAGGGTAAGCCAGCCTACTTTATGGCCCATGACCTCCACAATAAATACACGGCCGTGAGACGCCGCCGTGGTGTGGATGCAGTCAATGGCGTTGGTCGCCACATTGATGGCGCTCTGAAAACCAAAGGTCACATCGGTTCCGTATAAGTCGTTATCAATTGTCTTCGGCAGATGAATGATATTCAGCCCTTCCTCGCGAAGAAGATTTGCCGTCTTCTGACTGCCGTTTCCTCCCAGAACAACGAGACATTCCAGCTTCAGCTTTTTATAGGTGTGCTTCATCGCTTCTACCTTGTCGAGTCCGTTCTCATCCGGTGTACGCATCAGTTTGAACGGCTGTCGCGAGGTGCCAAGGATTGTCCCGCCTTCCGTCAGAATCCCTGAAAACTCTGACTGCTGCATAACACGGTAATCAGCATAAATCAGGCCCTTGTATCCGTCTTCAAAACCAATTATCTCCACATCGTCATACATTCTGTACAGCGCCTTTGCCACACCGCGCATTGTCGCGTTTAAGCTCTGGCAGTCGCCGCCGCTTGTAAGCATTCCAACTCTCATCATCAAAGCACACCCCTTCTTAGATTCATGTTTAGGAAAATAGATACTATATACCCATTTTGTACATAATTATAATACAAAGGGAAGGGTGGGGCAAGGGAAAACTTTGTTCTATCGGGAAATGTAAGAAAATTACCAGTTAAATGGTAATGATTGTACATATAGAAAGACACCGGATTTTGCTTCCCCGGTGTCTTATTGTCTTCTATTCGCTGTATTTTATTTATATTTTTAATCCGTGCGTCTCACTTTGTATCGTTACCACAGGCGTTACCCTGACAGTTAACTCAGTCCAGGCTGCCTCACGGCACACAGGAGGTTCCACTTAGTGCTGCTGCATTCCTGCCCTGACACGGTTCATGAATTCCTGTTGCGTAAGACCCAAACGTCATCGCCACTTATCAGGGGCAGCCCTGCAATAGACGATCCGAGGTGAGACATCACCCCTGCTAGAGCGGATTGCAGGTACAGGGCACCGCTATCTCCCCGGCTGCACGGAAACTTTATGACATGTGTTGGTCTGTATGCGAACTTTCCATATATATACATATATTAACGCACACGTATACATCTTTTCATGTATAGCCAATTTAGTATACATGGAATCCGGCTATTTGTCAAGGAGTCGTCTCTTCCTGTTTTTGTTTTTTTATGGCTGCTTTCTTTTCCCTGAGAGCCTTAAAAAAATCCTTCATAAGCCGAGAACACTCTTCCTCTAAAACGCCATTCTCCATCTCAACCTGATGGTTAAAACCGTCTTCATGAAGCAAATCGAGCACAGAGCCGGCACACCCGGCCTTCGGGTTCATGCAGCCGATTACGACTTTGGGTATCCTGGCCTGGACGATTGCCCCGGCGCACATGGGACATGGTTCCAGGGTCACATACATGGTACAGCCTTCCAGCCTCCAGTCCCCCATCTTCTTACATGCTTTTTTTATGGCAATGATCTCCGCGTGAGACAGAACATTCTTATCAATCGTTCTCCGGTTATATCCCCTCGCAATAATCTTGTCCTCATAGACGATGACACATCCGATGGGTACTTCCCCGATAGCCCCCGCTTTCCGGGCCTGTCCTATAGCAGCACGCATATATTTTTCATCAGCATTCATGCCGGTCCCTCTTTTCACTCATTTCAAAAATATGGTATACAATGAACACTTGCCAGGTCCTTTCAAACACGCCGGGAGGCACCAGTACTGCATTGCGTAGTTAACTGTGATAAAATGCCTGATATCTGCGTCAGAGGCGTGTCTGCAAAGCGACGGCGCAGTGGACCCTGCGATTAGATTCGCAGGCGTGCTCCTGGCGTAGATAGCGGGTGCTATGCAGTACGTATTTAGGTCCGGCGGTACTGGTATGAATGTACGCCGAAACACGCAATGAGGTCTTTCACGAATTTAGTGTTTATGGTATACTTACTTTTAAGTGCACTGATAACCAGTGCATTTTAGTATATCACGAAAAGTACACCATGAAAATAAGGAAGCGAAAATTATGAAAATTTGCGGTCTGCAAAAAACAACTCTCCTGGATTTCCCCGGCCATGTCGCTGCCACCATATTTTTAGGCGGCTGCAACTTCCGCTGCCCTTTCTGCCACAACAGCGGACTCCTGGGAAATGATGCCGAAGAAGCCATGACCGAGGCTTCTCTCTTCACCTTTCTGAAGCGGCGTACATCTGTCTTAGAGGGAGTCTGCATCACGGGCGGAGAGCCAACACTCTCCGACGATCTGGAAGATTTTATCCGCAGGATCAGGCAGATGGGTTACTTAATCAAATTGGATACCAACGGCTATAAGCCCGCCGTCTTAAAGGATCTCGCTGGGAAAGGGCTTCTCGATTATATCGCTATGGATATCAAGGCCGGCCGGGAAAATTACCCGCGCGTGGCAGGCATTCCCGGCATTCAGATGGAAAAAATAGAGGAAAGTGCGGCATTTCTGATAAATGGCTCCATCCCGTATGAGTTCCGCACCACCGTCGTGAAGGAACTTCATGACAGCCAGGATTTTCTGGATATCGGACGGTGGCTTGAGGGCTGCCAGCACTACTACCTCCAAAACTATGTGGACTCCGGTGAAGTCCTTTGTTCCGGCTTCACTTCCTGTACCAAGGAAGAGCTTCTGGCTTTTGCAGAAATTCTCCGTCCATATATGGCTGACGTTTCTCTGCGCGGAATCGATTATTGACAGATGGCTGACGGTATCAGCTTCCAATCTTGACATCGGTATACCAGTATCCGAAACGTCCGTCTTCCATTGGCTGATTCTTTGACAGAACAAAATTGGGGAAACCAAACATAGATGCCATATACCGCTCATTACTGTAATAATGCCCCGGGACCCCCAGCAGATAGCGCGGAGTCCCCTCCGGGTTAAACAGTTTTGCCAAAATTAAGTAGCGGTAATTATAATATCCGTGAAGCAGGAAACTGTTATTTCCGTATACCCATATCTCTCTGGGCAGAAGGCCGATATCCTGTGGCTTAATAGTCAGGATTTCACAGCCCTTTTCATAATCAAAATCCAGGATTTTTGTGTGATCCCGTCTCAAATTCTCCCATACCCGTTCGCTGGAATTTTCATCCTCTTCCCCGGTCTTTAACAACCGTTCCAGTTCCATTGGATTGCCAGGAACCGGCTGGGGGTTCTGAGCCTTTTGGAGCTCCGGTGCCTTGGGTTCTTCATCCACCGTATGCGCCAGCGCGGCTCCCGATACTTCATCCGTTCTGTGGGATTCTGAATTTTCCGGTATTATTTCCGGCGCTGGTTTTGATGTTGTTAACGGCGATGGTTTTGATGCTGAAAACTCTGCTGATTTTGATGCATATCTATCCGGATTTTCATTTATACCTCTTACTGCGGCCGGTTCTTCGGGCTCTCCGGATTCCTGTATAGGTTCCGCCATACGAGATTTCGCTGTGTAATTTTCTGAGGCGCTCATTTTGAGAGAATCATGTGTGTCTCCCGCCGAGCGCATGTCAGAACTGTACCACATACTTTCTACCGGACGATTAACCGGATATCCGCGCATTCCTTTTGGCGCGGCGGCTTCTGAAGAGCTTTGAACAGCGTCTTTTGAGGTCATTTCCGAAATGTCATCAATTCCGTCTGTCGAATACGTTTCTGATATTTCCTGCATGGATTCCTCTGTATGGGAATTGGAAATATTCTGCGTACCGGTCATTGTGCCGGAGATAACAGAATTTTGTGTATTCTCCATGGAATATGTGCCTGGGATGCCATATATATCGCTTGCTGAATGGGCGCCGGACGTTTCATATGTGTCCTGGCTGCCATACATGTCTGGGTCTTGCTGCGCATAATCCGATGCGTGTTGTGATGCATATCCCGATATCTGATCCGGTCCATTTTCCATTGCAGCTTTTGGCGCATATTTTGATATATGTTCTGGCTCATAATCCAATGCATGTTCTGGTGTATATTTTGATGTATATTCCAGTACATGATCCAATCCATACTCTGACGCATATCCCGATATACGTTCCGGCTCATTTTCCAATCCATTTTCCGGTACTTCCATCTCTGCTTCCCGAAGTTCTGGCGCATATACTCCTGATTTTATCGACTCCGGAGCACTCATCTCCGATTCATTCATCTTCGTTTCTTCGGTTAAACGCTCTGAATTTCCCATTTTTTCAAGCTGCTGCGGGTAGGATCCGCTTTCCGGCCTGGAGACAAAGGAACCTGATGTATCGGCCCGATAGCAGATCGTCTCTCCCTGGATATCCTCCAGAAAATCACTCCGGGTTCCGGTCTCTTCCACATTATACAGCATCTCTTCCGGGTCAGCACCACACTGCCCTTCAGCCATAAACGGAGCCTGATTTTTTTCTTCTATATAATAAGATTCCTCCGTATCCGACTCCATTATTCCTGTGTGAAGTGTGGTAACCGTCTCGATATCCGGCATCAGTTCAGAGGCATATTCTACAGCCGGGATACCGGAGAAACCGGTGTAGCCGCGCGCAGAATTACCCTGTTTTCGATAAGATCCCTCATCCGCGTGTGCCATTTTCATGGGTTCCTGCTGCTGCCGATACGGTTCCCGAATTGGAGTATCCTTATCTGTGGCCGGTTCCTCCGTGCTGTGAAGATCACTCACCGGCTCTTCCACCGGCACCATTTCCGGCTTCGCCGGCTCATTCATGGATTCTATGTAAGAAGCTTTCGCTCTGGACCATTCCATCCTGGCTTCCTGCTGCCTGATCCATGCTTCCGCCGTCTGCTCCGTCGTATCTGCGGACTGTTCCACCTGTTTTCTGATGCTCTCCGCAAATGCTTTCGACTGCTCTCTGGCGCTCTCTGTAAATGCCTTTAACTGCTCCCGGGACATTTTATCCTGCTTCTCAATTTCCTTCGTTTCCTGGACAGCTTCTACAGGGAACTCTTCCTCAATTTCCTTCATTGCCTTTTTAATCTGCGCTTCCTGCGCCGTTTCTTCTCTTTCCTTTTTCTCGGGAAGCGTATTGGAAAGTTCTACTTCAGCGGCGTGGGCCACCGCATCCTCCCAGATCGTCGTATAAGACCGCCACGTATTTTCCACATCATGGACCGTCAGACCGTAACACTGATCCATGGGAATTCCGGAGTGTTCCACGTCACTTACCGTAACGACCGTACGGAATTCCCCGGAACCTCCGCGGATAAAAATATTTCCCAGCAAGATTTCCTTTTCACCGGCCAGCAGATAGACGCCGATATCATTGCCGCCCACATAAACCTTCTTAACATTCACCGTAATCTTACACTGGCTGCCCCGCGTTTCTATTTTCGCGAACCCAATGTTTTTTCCTTTGATTCCGCCTTCATAGGCATAGATATATGAGATTAGTCTCCGATAATTGGACATGATATCACCCCTTTTATAAATATTTTATGCAATTAGCCATTGAAACTATGCCATAAAAATGTTATCCTAATGCTATAAATGAAATAAAATTTTTTTTCAAGAACATGGAGGGCTATAAAAATGAGACTTTACCGCGCAAAGGATTACAATGACATGAGCCGCAAAGCGGCACACATTATTTCCGCTCAGGTTACCATGAAACCAGACTGCGTACTGGGACTCGCTACCGGATCCACACCGATCGGGACCTACAAGCAGTTGATCGAATGGTACAACAACGGTGATCTGGATTTTGCTGAAGTAAAGACTGCCAATCTGGACGAATATAAGGGACTGACAAGAGACAACGATCAGAGCTACTACTATTTCATGCACGAGAATCTGTTCAAACATGTCAACATCAAGGAAGAAAACACCAACATCCCTGATGGTACAGAGCCTGACGCCGCGAAAGAGTGTGCGCGTTACGAAAAAGTAGTCCATGAGTTAGGCGGCGTAGACCTCCAGCTTTTAGGCCTCGGCCATAATGGCCATATCGGCTTTAACGAGCCGGCCGACGAATATCCGAAGGAAACTCATATCGTAGACTTACAGGAAAGCACCATCGAAGCAAACAAGCGCTTCTTCGCCTCCATTGACGACGTTCCGCGCCAGGCTTATACCATGGGTATCGGAACCATCATGAGCGCAAAAAAAATACTGCTGGTAGTAAGCGGTGAAGACAAGGCTGCTATCTTACGTGAAGTCATCTGCGGACCGGTAACTCCTCGCGTTCCAGCTTCCATCTTACAGCTGCACCCGGACGTAACGATCGTAGCTGATGATGCTGCCCTTGCAAAACTCGGTGACTGCTGCAAATAAAAACAGCGGTACTGTCTGAACGGTACATAAATGAAAAGCCCCTTTCGGTTTCATACTGGAGGGGCTTTTCGTTTAATCCCATCATTACATCTAGACCCATCATGTACGGCAATTACTGACATATACTCCATAGAATCCAGCTGCTTTTTCGAGTCACGTAATACCGTCACACACTACCTGCCAGAGTCTTATCTTACCTCATTCTTCCGCCACTTTCTAAGAAGCCGGAGTTTCCCAGTACCGCTCTCCAACCCTATTTTCATTTACTGAAATATATGTTTTCATTTACTGAAATATATGATAAGCTTAATTTTACTGATCAAATACAAACATTTGCTTAGTATATCCTTTTAGTGAGGTTACGACAATATGGACAAGTTGTTAATCATTGATGGAACAAATCTGCTTTTTCAAATGTTCTACGGCATGCCATCGCGTATTATAAATAAGGACGGAAAGGCAATTCAGGGCACGCTCGGCTTTATCGGCGCAACAATTAAAATTATGAAAATGGCAGCCCCCACTCACCTTGTAATACTCTTTGACGGTGAGCACCCTAATGCCCGCACCGAACTGCTTGCTGAATATAAGGCTAACCGACCGGATTACTCACTGGTCGCCGAGGAAGACAATCCATTTTCACAGATTGATGATGTATATCGTGCACTCTCTTTTATGAACATCAGGCATACCGAGGTACAGCAGGTTGAGACTGACGACGTAATTGCAAGCTACGCCTATACATATGGGGAACAAATGCCGATTGTGATATCCTCCTTTGACAGTGATTTCTTCCAGCTAATCAATGACAATGTAAAAATCTTACGATACCGCGGTAAGAATACGGTCATTTGTGATACCACATATGTAAAAGAAAAGCTGAACATCACACCGCATCAATATGCAGATTTCAAGTCACTTACGGGAGATAATGCAGATAATATAAAAGGTGCCGACAAGGTAGGTCCAAAAACTGCCGCACTACTGCTTCATGAATTTGGGGATTTAGAAAGCATACTGGCAAACGCAGAAAGCATCACAAAACCAACGATTCAAAAGTCAATTTTAAACAATACGATCCGTCTGCGCAACAACTATAAGCTAATCAAACTCGATGCCAAAGCCGCGTTGCCATTTCATAAAAAAGAATTAAAATACGATTACAGCGGCATTACTACCAATGAAGTTTTGAGCGGAATTGGGTTGAGATAAATACAAATGCTGAACTCAAAGTGCAGAAACAAATTATTCTTGACTCTCCCTCTCTTCCATGGTATGCTGAAACAAATATTTCGAAAAAAGGAGGTGGACGCTATGCATTGCATCACAATTGAGGCTACAACATTATGGTCAAATATTGACAATGTCGCTGTCATTTCGTATAAAAATGACGATTCCGTGTATCAGTGCGCCCATTTTTACGATAATAACAGCGTCTGCCCTTCAAATTCATCGATTCTCCGGCTGTCTTAACAACTGGTTTTCATGATGGTTTATCTACCCGAAGGCGCTTGCGCTTTTGGGTATTTTTATGTGATGAAATCATGTTCCTGTCACATAAAAAATCTGCCCTTTTCGGAAAATGGGTTCTATTATTCCATTTTTAGAAAGGTAGTTTTATCATGAATAAATTTAAGACATTTCTTGCTGGACATGGCTGCGGGCCCCGCGCCATTGTCTCCACTATTTTGATGTGTACAAAACAAATTTTTGACGGCGGCATCCTGTGTATCACAGGCGGATACCTTGTTTCTGCCGTACAGTTTGTCATGCTTATTTTTATCTGGACCGCCCTGGACCGGGAAGGTTCCGATTTAGGCGGCATGGCGTTAAATCAGCTGATGACATACACACTGATGTCGACTGTATTGCATCAGGAATTAAATATTGTTTCACCGGCCACCGCCTCGCTGTGGGAAGGTTCTGTCATTGGACGGTTTACCAGGCCGGTTCCCGTTCCCATAGGCTTTATCGCTGAGACGATCGGGCGATGGTGGATTCCGAATTTTCTGTTTTTCGGCCTCCCTCTGCTGATTATCGCCCCGTTTCTGGGCGTAAATCCAGCGCCGGCGGATTTGACATCCGGAGCTTTAGCGCTCATCAGTCTGGCACTTTCAGCTTCTCTGGGATTTGCCATGGACTTATTATTTGCCGCCTTTGCCATGTTCCTGAAAAATGGCTGCTGGGTGGCAAACAATATACGAGAGGCGGCATTTTCGCTCCTGTCGGGGGAAATGATCCCCTTCGCCCTGTTTCCCTGGGGACTGGATAAGGTCTTTTCCTTCCTCCCCTTTGGCTCCATCGCCCATGCGCCGCTCACGATCTATACCGGCACGGCTGCTGCTCCCTTAAGTACCATCGGGCTGCAGCTCGTCTGGAATATCGTTCTGTGGATCACCGCGGCCAGGGTGTTCAAGAAAAGCAAAGAAAGGATGATCTCTTTTGGTGGATAATTTAAAAATACTTTTACGCCTCTACAGGCAATACACAAAAATGGACCTTTTATGGTTCCTTCGGGACACTCGCTACTGTCTGCTTCAGATCGTTTCAGATACCATATGCGCTTGCTGCACCATCGCCGGCGTATTCCTGCTGTCCGAAAAATTCGGCGGCTTCGGCGGTATGAATCAGGCGGAGATCCTCTTTATGATGGGCTTCTCCACTCTCGTTGACGGAATTTATATGATGTTTTTTATTGGAAATAATACAGCCATGATAAGCCGTATAATCGGGCGAGGTCAACTGGATCACGTCATGATACAGCCAGTTCCCATATGGGCGGAGCTGCTGGCCCAGGGATTTTCCCCGCTTTCAGGAAGCAGCATGCTTATATGCGGGATTGGACTGACCACGTATGCTGTCAGCCGGCTGCCCATATCCGTCACGATGCCATGGCTTATGCTGCTGCTTATTTATGCACTAAGCGCTACAGCTCTGATTATCTCCTTTATGACCCTGCTGTCCTGCGCCGCATTTTACGCACCCGCGGCAGCCGAGGAGATTGCCCAGGTGGGCAAGGATTTATTTACATCTCTGAAGACTTATCCGTTAGGTACGATGAGCCATTCAGTAAGACGGCTGTTCCTGACCGTACTCCCAGTGGGACTGGCGGCCTGGTTTCCATCGGCGCTGCTTTTAAAGGCAGGCTGCGGCGAATTTGGCCTTCCCATGCTCCTGCAGGCATGTTATCTGCCGACAGCCGCGTTTGCATTGTCACTACTCACAATTTATGTATTTAAGAAAGGAATGAAATATTATGCAGTCAATGGTTCACCACGATACTCCGGCTTTGGTCATAGATAATGTTACAAAACAATACTCCCAATGGCAGAGAAGCGGTCAAGCCCGGGATATCTTAAAAAATATGCTTCACCCACAGAAACGCATCATCACCGCTCTCGACCATCTTTCCTTTGAAGTGGCTCCAGGCGAGTTTGTCGCCTACGCCGGGGCCAACGGAGCCGGCAAGAGCACAACCATAAAGATTCTCTCCGGCATCTTGAGTCCTTCTGAGGGCACGGTATCCGTATCCGGTTTAAGCCCGGTCACTGACAGAATTGAGCTGATGCGCCATATCGGTGTGCTGTTTGGACAGAGAACAGAGCTGTGGTGGGATCATCCCATCATTACCAGCTTTGAATGGAAAAAAGAGGTGTGGGGCATTCCGGAGGAGATATATAAAAAGAACCTTTCCCTGGTGACAGAACTGCTCGACCTGGAAGACATCCTGCGCACCTTTGCCAGGGAACTGAGCCTGGGCCAGCGTATGCGGGCAGACATTGGGATGCTGCTGCTGCACGACCCCTCCGTCATATTTCTGGATGAGCCGACTCTCGGACTCGACGTGCTGGCCAAACAGCAGATGATACATTTTTTAAAGGAAATTAACCAAGAATGCGGAACCACCATTGTCGTTACAAGCCATGACATGGATGATCTGGAGGAAATGGCGCAGCGGATTATTCTGCTCAACAAGGGGCAGATTGCATTTGACGGAAATTTTGACAAGCTCAGAAATACGGCCGGCGCCTGCTCACGCATTGTTGTCACCATGAAGAATCCAGGCTCTAAAAAGCAGTCTTTAACATCTGATAAAGCATTAACCGATCCCACAATCCCGGGACTGCAGCTGCTTTCTTCCAATGAGGGTATATGCGAATATGAGTTTAACCGCAGCCAGACAGGAATCCATGAGGTTCTGGGTAATCTTGCGGGATTTCAGGGAATCGAAGATGTGGAAATCAGAAGAGCTCCTATTGAGGATGTGATAGCGAGACTGTATTTAAGCTGGAAAAAGTCGTAGAAAGCAGAGGATAAACACCAGATAAACTTTCTTCACGGAACAGCCTCATTGCAGTAAAATGATATCTCTTAAGTCGACAAGGTAAATTACCAAAGTCTGCTTAGGAGGTATTTTTCTGCGTGAAACCAGAATATGTAAGACCTGCGTCATTATCTCTGCCCTACACTTCAAACATATTACATTAATCATTTTAAATAATCTGTAAAACGCAGCATTATAATAAAGCCATGCACCTATTATCAAAGAGCTATAGCAACTGGGATTGATGGTGAATAACGATAATTTTATTAAAATCTACCCTCATCGGGATGGACTGAAAAAAATCAACTCCAAAAAAACTAATAAAAGCATCTATCCTTATTGGGTTTTATGATAATAATGGCAGGCTGTTCGATCTTAAATTTTATAAACTATTCAGAAATGCGCATAGAATTGTGCATAGCTATTGCTGGATTTAATAACTCCAACCTAACTCAAATATTCTTTTTCACTATAAACAAACTCATTCTTTTTCGTCTTTATACACACCATTTTTTAAAAAACAACTTCTGGTAAACACCATTCCTCTTATCGTGGCCAGAATACACTCCTGCTCTTTAACAGAAAGCTTTCCAGACTCTTCAAGGATTAATTCCGGACGGTTCTTCTCCTGATCTCTTTCTATGGACTGCAATCCTACACCCTCCGCCTTTGGCTTTTGACTTGATAAATCTTTTTTATGTTTTATAAATACATACTATCATGTTTCAATCACATTGTCAAGACGTTTATCCGTCTTTTCAATACATTTATGTCTTGACAAATCATTTTCACCATGTTAAGATTAGTTATCAGGATTTTTAGTGCATTGTTTATACATGATTAATTACTGTTACTGACCCCTGTTACGGTTCTCACATTGTATTTTCAACACATGCGTTACTGCATACATAAACTACCATGGTTAATAAGCTTCACATTTGTGTTTAACCTGTACCTGCAAAGTAATCGTAATCACATGCGCCTGACATGTAACATGTATTTCCCGTTTAAGGATTCTTTTGAATCGTTGGAAATTGCACTGTACATTATTCATATCACAGATAAAGTCTGAACGAAACCAATAAATACAGGATTCACGCAATTTTACGAAATGTTTTATTAATCCAAATTAAATGGCGGATTGGCGCATGTCCTACCATCTTATCGATTATGGCGCAGCGCCTACGCGGAATGGAGTATCATATGGGAATAGGTGCCCGTCTCAAACAGGCCCGCAGTTCAAAAGGGTATACACAGAATTCTCTTGCTGATGCAATTGGTGTCTCCCGCGGTGTCATCACAAACATTGAACACGAAAAGGCAGAACCGCAAATGCTCGTCATTCGGGGAATCTGTTACGAACTGGGAATTAACAGCTCGTGGCTTCTTCAGGGGGAAGGCCCCATGGAATCAGAAAAAGACGCGGAAAGAAGTGCTCATCTTCTTGCCGAGATCTATCATTTATCTACCTTACTTTCAAAAGAAGAACAGGATTATGTCCTTGATATGATTAAGACCTTTCAGAAACACAAAGAAAGTCTCCGTAACAACAGCGATATACCAAAAGAGACGGAGCCACAGTAATTTTCATTATTCTTTTATTATTCTAATTTATCATTGCATACTGTCTCTTATTCACTACAGTTTATATGAAAAGCAGAGCTGCCGGCCGGCAGCTCTACTATAAAAGCTATATTCCTTTTTATATTAATTCCTAAGGCCATACTCTTGCCCAACTGTCACCGGCAGCTGCAGCTCTGTTACAAACTGTGTAGTATCGTTTGTCATTCCCGCATCCACTAACGTAATTTCAATAGAATTTCCGGCCAGTTCATAGCCTCTCACTTTCATTTCAGACAAAAGTTTTTCATAGTAGACCGATGACTGCGTATGCGTTCCACAGTACCTCAGTGTTAGGTATCTTCCGCCCGGAATATCCGCTGCCTCTCCGTCATAGACATCTCCAGGTTCCAGCACAACAAATATGGAGCAGAACTCATCGAATTTATGTGACATCACATGACGCATTGAAATGGACACGCCCACCTTACCCAAAAACATGGCGGCCTCCAATTGTGTCTGCCGTTCCAGCTGGCGGATAGAATATTCCAGATCATCCGTGGCCGGAATTTCCGTCCGCAGCATAGCCAGCTTTCTGTCCGGCAGAGTAACCTCCTCCACCTGGTTATATATGGTATACAGTGCATCATGGAGCTGTGAGAGGCGTTCACTGATCTTGTGCTCTATGCGTTCCAATTCTCTGCGTTTTACAAGAACCTCCTGCTGCTGCTCTTTCAGAATCTCCATCATCTGACCGATATCCTTATTTTCAAAAAAACGCATTATTTTAGCCAGCGGCATATCCAGTGCTCTTAAATATTTAATTGTATTAAGGCGCTCAAACTGCCCGGTAGAGTAATAACGGTATCCTGTCATGGGGTCCGTATGCTCCGGACGGATCAATCCTATTTCATCGTAGTAACGCAGCGTTTTCGCATTAATACCGAACAGCTTCGCCATCTCGCCGATAGTAAATAATTTATTCATGGGACTGCCCCTTTACTCCATACATTTTCTCAATCATAGCATACCGTTTTTTTAATGTCCAGCCTCTTAGCTGTCGCCCTCATTGTTCATAATCTATTTCTCCATTTTTTTGCCTAATACATAAGTAACTCCAAAGGCAACCGTTACGGCAAGGACCATGACTACCATAGCCCATATCAAATTAGCTGAAGTACCATCAGGATTGATATATGCCGGTATAGAGATAAAGCCTGGCGTAGAGATTACATACTGGGTCATCCCCACCAATCCGGCCAATAGTCCGCCGAGTCCGCCTCCAACCATGGCGCCGATTAAAGGATACTTCTTCGTAAATAACACTCCGTAGACACCCGGCTCAGTAATTCCACACAGCGCAGTAATCCCCGCGCCAGTAGCCACACTTCTGTCATTAATGTCCTTTGCAATCAGCGCAGCTGCCAGACAGGCTCCCCCTACGGCGACATTAGCCGGGGCCATGCCGGTACAGATCAGCGGATCAGATCCAACCTCTGCCAACAGAGCAAATACAATAGGATAAGTCGCATTATTCATACCAAAGAAGACCATCAACGGCGTCGTTATACCGATAATCATAACAGCGACCGGCGGAGCCGCACGATAGATGGCAAATACACCGTTTGCCAGCCATGTTCCCATCAGATTACCAATAGGGCCTAACACAATTAAAGTCACAGGCACTGTGATCAGCATGGTAATCAACGGTACAAAGATAGTTCGCAGATACACGGGAACCACCTTAGAAAGGAAGCGGTATACGACTGCCATAAAAAGCACACCCAATATAACCGGAAATACCGTAGAATTATAACTAACCTGCTGAATGGGAATACCAAGGAAATTAAGCCCCTCTGCATTGTTAATAGTGGAGAACAGCAGTATTGCCCCCAGAAAGGCCCCTAGAAAGCCATTGGACTTCAGTCGGTTTGCTGCAGAAAAGCCTATGAAGATCGGCAGGAAGTAAAATGTCGCCTGGTTAATTGCATAGATAACCGTATAAGTACCCGACTCTGTGGATACTCCAAAGAATGCAGTCAGCAGCGTCAATACGGCCCCGGTAAGACCGCCAGCTATTAACACGGGAATCACAGGAGAAAAGGTTCCACCAATAAAGGACATAATGGTATTCATTACATTTCCCTTCTTCGCTTCCGTATCCTGCTTTAATGCAGCGGCGTCTGTAACTTCTCCGCCAGTCTTGAGTCCCTCATGTTTAATAAATTCTGCATACAAATTTGGAACATCCTGACCGATGACAAACTGATATTCACCATTTTGTACTACCAGATTCAGAACTCCGGGTATTTTTCCTGCTTCCTCTCTGTTTAATTTGCTTCCGTCTAAAAGCTGTACGCGCAAACGAGTCATACAGTGACTAATGCGGGAGATATTATTTTCACCACCGCACACCGCGATGATCGAGTTACAGATTGCCGCATAATTCTTTTTAGCCATGTTGGTACCCCCTCTTATTGTTTATTCTGCCCTATTTTTAGCAAAATTACGCCACTGTGACATATCCGTTCCCCATTCCTGACCGTTAGAGTGTATTAATGTGGAATACCAGTCAAACGAGTCCTTTTTAATCCGTTTCATATCCCTTAAGTCATCGTCGGTCCTGTTTACAAAGACCAGGCCATAACGCTTTGCCATGCCGTTTCCAGTGCTGAGAAGATCGGTAAAGGACCATGGATTGAATCCGAATACCTCTACCCCATCCTGAATCGCCAGACCTACATTATAAACATACTCTCTAAGATAATCAATACGGGCCTGATCATGGATCTTACCATCTTCTCCCAGCTCTTCATGAGCACCATATCCCGCTTCCGTTATAACCATCGGCAGGTGGTAGTGATCCCACAGGTAACGCAGTGAATAGCGCATGCAGACTGGATCAATATGCCAGTCCCAATCCGTCACTTCTACGTAAGGATTTCTGGCCAGCGCATATTCACCTGGCAAGTTAGGATATACGAATTCCCCCTTGATACCGGATTTATTAAGACCGATTTCCTGCTTATAGCTGTCATCGGGGGCCATTCCTACATCAGATCGATAGCAGTTAACCGCGATAAAATCGATTTTCGCCTGGGCTATTAATTCCATATCGCCAGGCCGAATATCCGGATCGATATCATTAACCTTCCAGTAATTTTTTACAAAACTGCTGTACTCGCGGAATACATATAAGTCATCCCAGATTTTCTGCGTCAGTTCCTCCGCATTCATGGCACCTATCTGATCCTCCGGCCGGCAGGAATAAGGATAAATCGGCACGTATCCAGGCACTGGACCAATTTTTCCATCTTCAACCAGCTCATGGCAGGCGACAACGGCTTTGGAGTGACACAAATTCATGATGTGGTTTATCTGCCACTTTTCCTTAAACCAGTCTGCGCAGCCCTTGGATACACCTAACCAGTCACCATAGACAATCTGCATATTCTGTTCATTAATAGAAAGCCAGTATTTTACACGATCCCCGAAGTTCTCAAAGCAGACACGGCAATAGTAATCAAATTCATCAATAATGGCCCGATTATGCCATCCACCGTACTTTTCATCCACCCAGCATGGCATATCGTAGTGATACAATGTGATAATCGGAGTAATCCCTGCCTCCAGCAATTCATTGATCAGGTTATTATAAAATGCGATTCCCATGGGATTCACCTCACGGTCAGCCGCTGGAATTACACGGGACCAGGAAATCGAAAAACGGTAGCTGGTAAAGCCGCACTCCTTCATCAACGCTACATCCTCTTTATAATGGTGGTAGTGATCAGATGCTACCGAGTTATCTGCATAAGGTTTCTTGGTTTGGGAATTCAAATCAATAATCGCGGGAGTACGGCCATCTTCAGCGGTTGCCCCCTCTACCTGCCATGCTGCGCTGGATGCTCCCCATAAGAATCCTTCTGGAAATACCGGGTTCTTTGAATACTTCATAAAATATGTCTCCTTTCAAAATTCGTCTTTCGCTTTTTACGTTTGGTTCATACAAACAGTGTACCAAAGAAGAGAAAACGATGGGGTTCAACATTTGAATCCAAATTTTGTGAAAAACACTGCAATTATGAAAAGTCAAATAAGAATTTATTGTGAATATCGATGACAGAATAAAAAACCTGTGATATGATTTGGCTATGAATACAGATAAAATCCAAAACAATTTCAGTTTAAGTTATTTTAATTTGATGACGTCCTTATTGGCAGTCCTAAATTCCAATGAAGATGATGATACCAACCTGGTGTTGGCAAGGTATTTACTGGAACATTTTCATGAATTGAAAAACCTGAGTATCTATGATGTGGCGGAGGAATGCTATGTTTCCCGAAGCAGTATTCAACGGTTTGCCAAACTGATCGGCTACGAAAGCTTTACTGCCATGAAACAGAATGCACCAATTACCCGGCAGCACATGGATGCCTTTGTTCAGTATGCCTGCCATCCGGAATTCGACCAGTATCTTCGTATTTCCATGGATGATATGATGCAGGATCTCAATGAGATGTTCCTGTCTCAAAATCTCGATGCGCTGGTAAAACGCATCCATGACAGTGAACAGGTCGTTATCCTGGCTGCGGATCTGTCTAGTTATCCAGCGAAGGTACTGCAGCAGGGACTGGCTGCGATTGGTAAGCTGATTCGTATTGTTACAGATGCCTATCCTGATACTGCTCTCCTGCAAAATTTAAAGCCCGAAGACCTGGTTATCGTTACCTCTACCACCGGCAATTACGCCATAGCTACGCTCTCCGACCTGCAGAGCGTCCACGCCTGCAAAGTGCTGATTACCCTTAATCATTCCGAAAAATTTGAGTCCTGTTATGACAGTGTGATTTATCTCAGTCACAAATTTCATTCCAGTGACCGCATTACAGAAGGCATTCAAAATGTATACACCCGATACGGCGTAAGTTATTTCTTTGACCTGTTGTTTAATCTCTATATTGAGAAAGTTAACACTCTGCCCTCTTCCCATCCCCACTCTATTTTGATAAAATAGATCCAGAATAATAAAATAAAAGAAAGAAGGTACTAATATTATGAAAGATCCGAATTGCGCATACTGTATGCAGGGAGAACTGGTCGCAAAATTTGGTTATCCTGTCTGCGAGATGGAAACCGGCGTTTTATATTTATTCAAGGAACAGAGCAAACGCGGCAGAGTTATTCTCGCGTATAAAGAACACGTCAGTGAATTGATCGATATCAGTGATGATGAACGCAGCGCATTTTTTGCTGACGTTGCCAAGGTCTCCAAGGCTGTACACAAGGTATTTAATCCTGACAAAGTAAACTATGGCGCTTACGGAGATACCGGCTGCCATCTTCACATGCACATTGTGCCCAAATACAATGGCGGGGATGAATGGGGCGGAACATTTGCCATGAATCCAGACAAGGTCTATTTAACTGATGAAGAGTATGAAGACATGGCTGTTGCGATCCGCGCCGCATTATAATTGATAAACCCAAAAGAAAGTGTGGAATCCATGTTAGATGACATCAGAAAGCAGGCGGCCGACGCCGCTGCAGAATTATTGGAAGCCGCTCATTTAAAAGAACACGATCTTGTCGTTATCGGTTGTTCATCCAGTGAAATTGCAGAATACCGCATCGGCTCTCACTCCAGTGAGGAGATCGGCGAAGCAGTGTACACCGCTATTTATCAGATCATGTCTTCTCACGGCATTGACGTAGCCGCCCAGTGCTGCGAACACCTAAACCGGGCCCTGATCCTGGAAGCAGAAGCTGCCGCACGCTATGGGTATGAGCCAGTGAATGTGGTTCCTCAGTTAAAGGCCGGCGGCTCTTTTGCCACTGCAGCGTACCATATTTTACGGCATCCGGTAGCAGTGGAACATATTCAGGCAGCCGCCGGCATTGATATCGGAGATACTCTGATCGGCATGCATTTAAAAGCAGTTGCGGTACCCGTGCGCATCGCCACCAAATACGTAGGTGCCGCCCGCGTTGTCTGTGCGCGAACCCGGCCAAAATTTATTGGCGGGGAGCGGGCCCATTACAATCCTGAACTAATGTAAGATACCGAAAGGCTAAGAAAATAACAGCCGTTCATTGAAAGCGAGGCAGCATATGGATACTGATTTTATGAACTTGACGACATAAAACCTTGCCAATGAGCATTTATGCTGTATTATCCGCAGTAAAAGATCCCATCCCGGTGTTGAGGCAAAGCGCCAGTGGCTTTCAGAGCGGCTGAGTGAAGGCCATGTTTTTAGAAAGTTAGATGCAAAGGCTACAGTTTTTATCGAATATGCACCTCTAGAAACGGCCTGGGTCCCTATAAACGGGGACAACTATCTGTATCTGTATTGCTTATGGGTTACTGGCAGTTACAAAGGAAAAGGATATGGGAAAGCTCTGATGGAATATTGTCTGGCTGATGCCAAAGAAAAAGGAAAATCCGGTATTTGCATGCTAGGGGCGAAGAAACAAAAATCCTGGCTTTCCAACCAGGCATTTGCAAAGAAATTCGGCTTCGAAGTTGTCGATACTACCGACAATGGATACGAGCTGCTTGCTCTTTCTTTGGATGGGACAACTCCAAGATTTGCACCAAACGTCAAAACCCCTGGAATCGAAAGTAAAGAACTGACCATTTATTATGATTTGCAATGTCCCTATATTCATCAAAATATCGAGATGATTAAACAGCATTGTGAAGAGAGTAACGTTCCCGTATCTTTTATTCAAGTAGATACGCTCCAAAAAGCAAAGGAACTTCCTTGTGTATTCAATAACTGGGGTGTGTTTTATAATGGTAATTTTGAAACAGTAAACCTGCTGGATATCAACTATTTAATGAGAATACTAAAAAAATAACAAATGATCCAGTATGTCAAAAAGGATCCCGCCACATTGTCTGACAAGTGGCGGAACCCTTTCCGATATTTCTTAGATATTTAATTCTTTGTAGATCTCTGATTTTCTATTATTTCCAATTACTCTTCCATGGTTGCGTACATGAAGTACCAGTAACCATATGGAGAATGCCATGTTCCCTTTAACTTCGGATTCTGCAGATAGAAATCACTTGAATAAACAAGCGGAGAAACAGCTGCATCTTCCATGATCAGGTTCTCTGCAGCATGAAGCTTCTCATAGTGTTCTGCCTTATCAGCAGTAGAACGTGCTTCTTCAAGCAGCTTGTCAACTTCCGGATTGGAATACTTTCCATCGTTGTTCCCGCTTGTGCTCGCAAGTAAGTTCAGCATATTGGAAGGATCATCATAGTCGTATACCCAGCCGCCACGACAAATTTCAAAATCACCGGCACGGCGAGTTGGTGTGAAGGTAGACCACTCTACGATCTTAATGTCCATTGTTATGCCAAGGTCTTTCCAGGCACTCTGTAAATATTCGGCAACCGGTTTATTATAACCTGCATCATTGGTCATATATTCAATGATCGGGAAGCCTTCTCCATTCGGATATCCTGCTTCAGCAAGGAGTTCCTTCGCTTTTGCCAGATCAGCCTCATAATCACTTACATTAAAGAAATCCCCGCCGTTATTCGCACGTGTTACTTCTTCAAAGGAGGAACCAGCTTCTACGTCAGAGATGCCAGGGCCTACGAAGTTGGTCGCCGGCGCAACGGTACCGATCATCAGTGTATTAGCTACATACTCACGGTCAACAGCAAGGCTCAGGGCCATACGCACTTTTGCATTATCAAATGGCGCCTTCTGTGTGTTAAAGATCGTATAAGAGGTAGCAAGACGTGGATCCAGATGGTAATCCGGGCTATCCTGCAGACTTGGAATCTCCTCAGTCGGAATATCCTTAATCATCTGTACTTCGCCAGTCTGATAAGCACTGTAAGCCGCGTTGGAATCTTCCATCAGAACGAACTTTAAGGAATTTAAGGTAACTTTGTCAGCATTCCAGTAATTTTCATTTTTTGCAAAAGTCATATGAGATCCCGGTACCCACTCGATCATCTTTAACGGTCCGTTGGATACATAGGTTTCAGGAGCCAGAGCCCACTGATCACCATTAGCATCTACGACATCCTTTTTAACAGGAGCCATGCTTGCGTGGGTGATGATTTTGTCAAAGTAAACACAAGGGCTGGCTAATTCTACAACCAGAGTCTTTGCGTCAGGTGCGGACACTGCCAAAGCGTCGATGTCTCCGGCCGCAGCTTCTTCATAACCCTTTACCATAGACAGCATGTCTGCCGCATACGGAGCCGCCGTCATCGGATCGGCCAGACGCTTCCAGGAATAAACAAAGTCTTCCGCTGTAAAATCGGAGCCATCGCTCCACTTTAATCCATCACGAAGATGGAATGTATAAGTAAGTCCGTCATCGCTCACATCAAAGGATTCCGCCTGTCCAGGAACAATATCATTGTTCTCATCAAAGGTAAGAAGCGTCTCAAATGCGTGCAGAATGATATTAGATGCATCAATTGCCGTGTTTAACGCCGGATCTACAGTCTCCGGATCAGGTCCAACCTGAACTGCAAGATCAAGTCCGCCGGTTGTCGTGGTTGTGGTCGATGTATTATTACCTGTTGTTTCCTTTGCCGCATTGCCGGATCCGCCGCACGCGGTCAGAACCATACCGGAAGCCAGAACAGCAGCTAATACAAGTGCCATTTTTTTCATGTTACTTTCCCTCCATATCTTTTCTCTTTGTCTGTCTGTGACAGACAGCGCAGATTATAGCATACCATACATTTAAGTTTCTTGCAATCCGTAAAATCCTTTCATTTTTTGGAAGATTCGTGGAAGTATAAAAAAATAGAGCAATCAAAAAAGCCGGGAAGCTGAATTTCTCTGCTCCCCGGCTCTCCTCTCCAATTAACGGTATGCCGTCTGTACTGCTTTTAAAAGTACCTTTGGATCCTTTACATATGGTGTGACAGGACAGATCGTCTTGTCCACATCCATCAAAGTATATACAGCGATTCTGGCTGCACGTACGGAGTACTCTTCTGTAAATACCATGTCATCCGGAATCTCTACGAACTGACTGATCATGGCGAAGTTGGTAGATCCCTCCGGTACCACGTTCGGGCGGTCGGTCATCTTACGCGGCTGGAACTGGGCATCTACATAAGGCATCATACATGGAATAACATTGACCACATCGGCCATGATCTCATCGATATGGTCCTCCATATGCAGATGATGAAGAAGTTCTGTCAGCATTTCTTCACCCGTACAGTCCTTCATCGGTTTCTTCACATAATCGCCCACATGATCCGTATACAGACCATATCCCCAGAATATCGTCTCATCCATCGGCTGATTAATAAAGTGTGGCTGCGCTGCTATGACTATGCTCATCAGCCAGTTAGAGTCTTTAAATGTCATCAGGGCGCCGCTTCCCGGTACGTTTCCGGTTAAATCCTCGATCATTTTTAACAGCTTATTTCCGCGGCTTGTTACAGTAAAGCTCTCCCAGTTTGTCTCATGTACATCTCCAAAGAACGGTTCCGGATTTCCCAGTCCCGGCTTCTTCATCGTCACCTTGCTCCAGAGTTCACCCGAAATAGGCTTTAATTCCGGTTCCGGAGCTGGTGTATGAAGATCACCCAGAGTTGCACTGTCTGTCATACACGCATTAGTCATAATACAGATATCACCCGCTTGGATTTCAACAGTTTTCTCTTCTCCGTTATCATCCAGATGCAGTGTTTTTGCAGTAATTCCGTCTCCTTCTGCAAAATCAATATCTGTCACCGTACAATTTTCAATAAAATTAACACCCTTATCTCTCAAATATGTTTCCAGTGGCTTAATTACACTGTCATACTGATTTAATGGGGTTCTCGTCACGCCTGCCAGCGTCTCAATTCTCGAGAACTCCAGAATCATCCGGCGCATATAACGGCGGAATTCAAACAGACTGCTCCATTTTTGGAAAGCAAAGGTCGTCTGCCACATATACCAGAAATTCGTAGTAAAGAAATGAGGCATGTCCGCAAACCACTGCTCGATTGTCATATCATCCAGTTTATCTTCTGGTGTGTTCATCAGCTTCAGCAGGGCCATTCGCTCTTCCTGAGTAAATCCCATGCTTCTCACATCAAGAATATTGCCCTCCTTATCCACCAGCCGGGCCTTCGCATGTGTCGGATGAGCGTGATCGAAATTCAATATCTCCTCTGTCACACTTCTGTCAGGATTATTGAGTGACGGAATTGAGCCAAATAATTCCCAGAAATTCTCATACGTCTCTTCGTTTAACATTCTGCCGCCGCGGCATACAAATCCGCCTTCCGGAGTACCGATTCCATCATTGCTGCCGCCGAGAATATGCATTCCCTCATAGATTGTGATCTGCTCTGCCGGGAACTTACAGTCACGGATTAAATACGCCGCGCCTGCCATGCTTCCGAGTCCGCCGCCAACAAAATAGGCGTTCTTTCCCTCATAGCTGCGGTTCTCCATAACCTGATCCGATACGTTATCTACTTTCTCTTCCTGTTTCTTTTTTGAATTATCATACGCTTTTTTTGCCGCTACACCGGCCGCCGCTGCTGCCGCGCCCCAGACAATCGCTTTTCCCAGTCCATTTTTCTTCTTCATATCCGTTTCCTTTCTTACCTCGTCAATCGGTTACTGTTCATAGCCTAATATTAGCATACTTCATCTGGCCTGTCACCATACATGAATTTTTTAATGTCAAAAAAAACGACACCGTCAATACGGTGTCGCAAAACCAGACATTTTTTCTATTTTGTCTATCGATAAATCGATTCTCATCTTCTACAATAGAGTCAGATTACAGCGTTCAATTACAGAATCATATTAGTCAGGGGGGGATTGTCATGTATGCAACCATGCAGGAACATCTAAGAGAATCCGTGTTTAAAACGGCGCTCTTCCATTTTTTAAGAAACAGCAAAAAATCACCGGAACGGACAGCCCGCAACATCGAGGAACTTTTAAACAAGTTCAGTACCTCCTCGTGTGAGTGTTGTATGAAATACGATGAGCTGCTCCAGCTGATCAAGACTTCCTCAATGGAAGAATGCATCAGCTATATCATGGATAAGATTTCTTAAATAGTGCCCTGGCTTCGGATATAACCGATCCGCTCTGTATCCTTGGCCAGGCTCCTTAAGTGTTCCGCCACAACTTCCGGTTTTATTCTCATTCCACTCTGGGTCCAGGAAACGATGACTCCGCAAATACCATACGCATAAAACTCGGCATCAAACTCCCGTTCCACATCATTTAAATGATTATTCTCATCCAATCTGGCAATGGCCTCTGAAAACAGGGCTTTGGCCATCTCAAATAAATAGCTCTCAAAGGTGTGCTCCTGCTCTTTCAGTGTGTTTACATAAAACGGCTTTTCTTTTTCCATAATCTGAAGCATCTCCAGGAATTTCTGATCCCAGTTATCGAAGGTAATACCTTCTGTGATCTTAGAAAAGTTCTCATTATAATAGATCCAGCTGAGCAGTTCATATTTATCCTGAAAATGATAATAAAACGTCTGACGGTTCAATCCGCATACCGCGGTAATATCCGCGATCGATATCTTATCAAACGGCTTTTCCCTGCAAACCTGTTTCAGCGCCGCGGCAATCGCTTTTTTTGTAATGAGTGAATCTGACATATTACCCCCTGTTACGTGTAAAATAGTTGCTTACATCTGCAAACTGTTTCAGTGTCAGCGCCTCCCCGCGTATCTGAGGAGTGACACCCAGACTCTCGATGGCATCTGCAATCTCATCTTTGGCAAAAGGCAGTTCCGGTGAATTATTCAGCCCATTCTGCAGCGTTTTACGCCTTTGATTAAAGGATGCACGTATGAGCTTAAACATCAGCTTCGGATCGTCCACTTCTACCGGTGGTTCTTTATGCCTTGTCAGCCTGATTACTGCGGATCCAACTCCCGGTCTCGGGATAAAACAGTTGGGCGGCACATTTGCCACAATATAGGCGTCAGCATAGTACTGCACCGCCAGCGACAACGCTCCATAGTCCTTGGATCCCGGCCCTACCTGCATACGTTCCGCCACTTCTTTCTGAACCATGACGGTAATATTGTCGATGGGAACGCCTCCTTCGAAGAGCCCCATAATAATTGGCGTCGTAATATAATAAGGAAGATTGGCAACCACCTTAATCGGCCGTCCACCATTATATTCCTCAGTCAGTTTATTTATATCAACCTTTAAGATATCGTCGTTGATTACAGTGATGTTCTCATACTCCTTCAGCGTCTCCTGAAGAATCGGAATCAGATTCTTATCGATCTCCACCGCTACAACGCTTCTGGCATGTTCCGCCAGATACTGCGTCATAGTCCCGATTCCCGGTCCAATCTCCAGCACGCAGTCGTCCTCCGTCACACCCGCAGCCGCTATAATCTTCTCCAGCACATGGGTATCGATCAGGAAATTCTGGCCGAATTTTTTTTGAAATGCAAATTCATATTTCTGTATGATCTCTATCGTTTTTTGGGGGTTTCCCAGTGTCGCCATTCGCGCCCTCCATTAAAGCCTGTACATTGTTTTCGCGTTTCTGTTTGTGATTTCTATTACCTCGTCCACTGATATCCCTTTTAAGCGGGCCACTTCCTCCACCACATACGGGAGATTCAGCGATGAGTTGCGTTTACCACGGTTGGGAACAGGCGAAAGGTAGGGACAGTCTGTCTCTAAAACCATCTGCTCCATCGGCATATATTCCACGACTTCCTTCAGCTTCTTTGCATTTTTGAAGGTTACGACTCCGCCGATTCCAAGAAAGAAACCCATATTTAAGTATTCCCGCGCCATCTCCTTCGTATAGGAGAAGCAGTGAATCACTCCGCCGAGATTCTCTGCATGAAATGATTTCATAATATCCAGTGTATCTTTCGCCGCATCGCGGCTGTGAATCACCACTGGAAGCTTCACTTCCCGAGCCAGCTCCAGCTGACGAAGAAACCACTTTTTCTGAACCTCCCGCCCCGGCTCATCCCAGTAATAATCGAGACCAATCTCACCGACAGCCACGATTTTCGGCAGACCGGAATTTTCTTTCAGCCAGGCAATACCATCCTCGTTCAGATCTTCGACCTCATTGGGATGGACGCCTATCGCTCCATAGACAAACGGATACTTCTTTGTCAGTTCAATCGTATTTTGTGAGGTAGCAAGGCTGGCCCCAATATTAGTAACCGCCTCCACTCCACATGCCTGCATGGAAGCAAGGAGTTCATCCCGGTCCTCGTCAAACTGCTCATCGTCATAATGAGCATGTGTATCAAATATCATCATTTTCTTCCCTCATATCTCTGAATCTAGTACTGCTTTGCATTAATAACGCAGTAATAGTGCTTGATATCCGCGTCAGGTGTGCGTCTGCAAAGCGACGGCGTAGTGGACCCTACGTCTAGCTTTGCAGGCGTGCTCCTGGCGTGGATAGCGAGTGCTATTACTGTGGAATTAATGCAGAGCAGTACTAGTTCCGCCCGCGCTGACAAAACGAGCCTGTCACCTGACAACCAGGAGCTGAATCAGATATAATACCATTATATGGACCGGATAAAACCAATAAAAAAAATACTTTAAATTTATCCGGCCTCTTGTACCATTATACATGCTGATTGGAATAAATGCCAGCACTGCCGCTCCAAAAAAGCTGATGCTTTCCAGTGCCGCCATAAGTCCGCCCGCAAGCACCTGATACCGTTTATTTCTCCGGAATTCATATAGAATAACAATCATCAGTATACCGCTGATATCATAATCGCATCTCAGCAGATAAGCCGCCGCACATCCAGCCGCCACCACTAACATTTTCTTAACCGCGTCATACTCCCAGCGCCGGTATCCAACCAGAACCACCAGGCCAATAAAAAGTGTGATATAGACGTTCTGATATGCCGGATAAAACCAGGTACCAAAGAATGCCAGATCAAATGGAATCTCCGAGATCAGACTGAACAGAAGCAGACGGCTCCCGTATTTTTTCACATTATGTGTGTGGAGAAATCCTTCCACCAGGAGGAAGCAGAAAATCGGAAAGGCAGCTCTTCCAATGATGCGCAGCCCCATATCCAGGTAATAGAGGCGGCTAAGCATCTCATTTCCTTCCATCGCTACCATGTTCATATTGAGATATGGTTCCACAATTCCCGCTCCGATATGATCAATAAGCATGGTAACAATCGCAACCATCTTAAGTGTATTTCCCGAAATTCCGCCTGACCGTTCGCCAGCTCCATATTTTGCTGAAGTCTGCTCCATCCATACTCCTTTCATAAAACCAGTAGTCTGTACTCCAAATCCTGGCATAAATAGCGGGTGCTGGATACGCAAGGATTTGGAGTATAGATTACTGGGGCCGGATTCCCGGAACCCAGCCCCAACCTTCTACTCTATTAACAGATTTCTGCTCCCGCAGGCATCGTTTTTTCCGGTACCATAAGGGATAAATTGCCTTCCGCGTCCTCTGCGCACAGAAGCATGCCCTCAGACAGCACTCCCGCCAGCTTCGCAGGCTTTAAGTTTACGACTACCATAACCTTCTTGCCTACCATCTCTTCCGGAGTATAGTGCGCTTTAATTCCGCTCACAATCTGCTTTACCTGGCTTCCGATACGAACCTGGGAACAAAGAAGCTTCTTCGACTTTGCCACTGCCTCGCAAGCGATTATTTCACCTACCTGAAACTGCAGCTTCGCAAAATCATCATAGGTAATCTCCTGCTTTGCCTCAATATCGATTACCTCAGGTGCGTCTGCTCCCGTCTCTTCACCAGCGCCTTCCTGTGCAGTTCCGACAGCCGCGGCAGCCTGCATGGCCTCTACTTTCTCCATTACCTCTTTGATATCCATACGGGCAAAGAGGATTTCCGGTTTATCCGTCACATGATTTCCACATGGGTAAAGTCCAAACTGATCCATCTGCTCCAGACTGCGTTTCTCAGTATGAAGCTGCTCCAGAATCTTTGCGGAAGTATCCGGCATAAAGGATTCCAGCAGAGATGCTCCAATGGTAATGGCCTCTGTCAGATTATAGAGCACGGTCTCTAAACGGCCCTTTTTAGCTTCGTCTTTCGCCAGAACCCAGGGTGTCGTCTCATCAATATATTTATTGCTTCTCCTGAATATGTTAAAGATTTCCGTAATGGCATCCGCCACACGAAGCTTCTCCATCTTTTCGCGGGCCTTTTTCACTTCGTCCAGTACGACTGCCTTTAAATCGTCGTCTACCGCCTCCGTATCGCCTGCATTATTGACCACGCCGCCAAAGTATTTATTGGACATGGAAATTGTACGATTGACCAGATTTCCAAGGATATTAGCCAGATCAGAATTCATACGCTCTACCATCAGCTCCCAGGAGATCACGCCATCATTGTCAAATGGCATCTCATGAAGAACAAAGTACCTTACGGCATCCACGCCGAAGAAATCTACCAGAGTGTCTGCATAGAGGACATTTCCTTTGGATTTACTCATCTTGCCGTCGCCCTGAAGCAGCCACGGATGGCCAAATACCTGCTTCGGAAGCGGCAGATCAAGAGCCATTAAGAAGATCGGCCAGTAAATAGTATGGAATCGAATGATATCCTTTCCAATCAGATGAAGGTCTGCTGGCCAGAGTTTCGCAAACTGCGCACTGCTGTTTCCATCACAGTCATATCCAATTCCAGTAATATAGTTAGTCAGCGCGTCAAGCCATACATAGGTTACGTGCTTCGGATCGAAGTTCACCGGAATTCCCCAGCTAAATGTCGTTCTGGATACACAAAGATCCTGAAGTCCTGGAAGGAGGAAATTGTTCATCATCTCATTCTTCCTGGATACTGGCTGAATAAACTCCGGATGCTCATTGATATGATTAATCAGGCGGTCTGCGTACTTACTCATACGGAAGAAATATGCCTCTTCCTTCGCCGGCTTAACTTCACGGCCACAGTCTGGACATTTGCCGTCAACCAACTGGGATTCCGTAAAAAAAGATTCACACGGAGTACAGTAAAGTCCCTCATAATAGCCTTTATAAATATCCCCCTGATCATACAGCTTTTTGAAAATTTTCTGTACCTGGGCCTCATGATCCTTATCCGTTGTACGAATAAACTTATCATAGGAAGTGTTCATCAGATCCCAGATCGTCTTGATCTGCCCCGCGGCATGATCTACGAATTCCTGTGGTGTTACGCCTGCTGCCTCGGCCTTTTCCTCTATCTTCTGACCGTGCTCATCTGTTCCTGTCTGGAAAAATACATCATACCCTTCGGCTCTCTTAAACCGGGCAATCGCATCCGCAAGCACTGCCTCATACGTATTACCAATGTGCGGTTTTCCCGACGCATAGGCAATGGCAGTGGTAATATAATATGGTTCTTTCTTACAATCTTTACACATTGTTTTTCCCTCCTGTACGTTTTATAACTAACTGCATTTCATTACTGAAAAGAATAAAGAGTCCGGCAAGCGTTTTTATTTCATAGGACCTGTTTTTCTGTGAAATAAAAAACCGCCTGTAAATATCCTTTCAGGACACTTAAAGACGGAATATTTCCCGTGTTACCACTTTAATTTATCCGTCTCTCACGACACGGACCTCTTCGGCTGCGCTCCCGTCTGAAACGGGAATTACAGTCTGACACGATAACGGGTGTAACCGTCAAAGCTTAAAGGCGGTAATCGCCACTTCGGCTCTGCTGCTCCAAGACCATGTTGGGAAGGACCTCAAGCTCCCTTTTCAGCTCCCGGGAGTCTCTGCACATGAAGCGCTCTTCTTACTCTTCTTTTCTCTGCATTCCTATATAAACTGGATTTGTAACTCTTAGTGTAATAGTTTCCATCCGGTTTGTCAAGCGGGAAACTGGTTAGAAATCCCGATAAAACTGAAAAACACGTTGTTTTTCGTCAAACTTTAACTCATGAGTTCTCTTTTTCTCCATATAATTATAATAGTGAATATTGGAGGAATAATTATGACAAACAAACACGTAAAACAGGCCCGCCGTCTGCTGGCCATTCTTCTCTCGGCCTCCATGCTGGCGGCCTGCGCGGGACCAAAGACACCTGCACCGTCTGAAACGTCTTCCGCCCAGTACGAACAATACAAATCGGAAAATGTGAGCGTCCAGAATCAATTTGACGCCCTCACTCAGACCATTTTCAAAGAAGAACTTAAGAATTCAGGCCTGGATCTTCATTACACGCTGGCTGATCCTGCTTCGCGCGGCATCACAGAAGTTCCTGATACTTTTGGAGAATTTTCTCTGGGCAACATGAAGAAAAACTACGGTGAAATGCAGGATTTGAAAAAAGCGCTTGGCTCCATCGATATAAAGAAGCTGACTAAGGAACAGAAACTCACCTACAAGATACTCTCCTCTTATCTTGAGACGGAACTATCTTCGGAAGGCCTGGAACTCTATGCACAGCCCTTAACCAGCACGATCGGCATTCAGGCACAGCTCCCTATCCTTTTGGCCGAATACTCCTTTTACAGTAAAGATGACGTAGATCACTACCTGGCCCTGCTGTCCACGATTGATACATATTATGGACAGATTCTGGAATTTGAGAAGGAAAAATCGGAGGCAGGACTTTTCATGTGTGACACCGCCGCCGACCATGTTCTACAGTCCTGTGAGGCCTACTTAATTCAACCGGACCACAGTTTCCTGGCGGAGACCTTTAACGAGCGGGTTGATGCTCTTACCGATGCATCACCGGAAGAAAAAGCTGCATATAAAGAGCAAAACCTTGCGGTATTAAAAGAACATTTTATCCCCGCCTATAAGAACCTCATTGACGGGATCACTTCGCTGATGGGAACGGGGACTAATGAAAAAGGATTGAGTGAATTTCCACAGGGAAAGGAATATTTTGAATATCTTGTAAAATCCAACACGGCCACCTCCTATGACAGCGTTGTAAAGCTTCAAAAGGCAATTGAGAAACAGTTAAATTCTGATCTAAAGGCATTGGGAGAAATCGTGCAGACTCATCCCGAGCTGGTCGATGCCCTGGATACCTATGCATTCCAGTATACAAAGCCAGATGAAATTCTGGAGACCTTAAAAGGACAGATTTCCAAAGATTTCCCTGCACTTCCCAAATGCAGCTATAAGGTCAAATACGTTCCAAAAGCGCTGGAGGGTTCCTTAAGTCCTGCATTTTACCTTGTGCCTCCGCTGGACCGTTACCAGGATAACGTCATTTACATTAACGGCGGCACCAGGTTTCAGAATGAAGATTTATTTCCGACACTGGCTCATGAAGGCTATCCAGGCCATCTATATCAAAATGTTTACTTTATCAGCAATAACACCTGCGATCTTCGGAAGATCCTGTCCTTCTCCAGTTATTCAGAAGGCTGGGCCACCTATGTAGAGTATTATTCCTACACACTTGACAATGGACTCGATCCGAACATGGGGCAGCTTCTGGCCCACAATGCCGCCATCTCTCTTGGCCTGTATGCACTGCTCGATATCTGCATTAATTACGATGGCTGGGACAAAGGACAGGTAAAAGAATATCTCAGTAAATTTTATAATATCGGAGACAGTGATGTCGCAGATACCATCTATTACAGCCTGGTGGAGAATCCTACCAACTATATGGAGTATTACGTGGGATATATGGAAATTATGGAAATGAGAGATACAGCGGAAAAAATTTTAAAAGATCAGTTTGATTTAAAAGCATTCCACACCTTCCTCCTCGACATCGGTCCGGCTCAGTTCAGCATTATACAGCCATATTTCCGGTTGTGGCTGGCGGAACAGATGGATCAGTAGGATCAGAAAAGGAATTTAGTGGGTATTTATCTGGCCACTTATCCAACTCTATTTATTGAACATTTGACCAACTGACGATTCCATCGATCATGTATTTTCTAATTTCTTATTATGATTTGTGCAGTATATAATATGTACTGAATAAAGGTGCCGCTTCATCACATTTACTTAGTGATTAAGCGGCACCTTTATCTATATGCCATATTACTATTTTATAATTTCACACATTACCAGTATCTTAGATATGATAATAATTATTGCAGGCCTCTTTACAGCTTTTTATAATCTCTGTTATATTCCAGGTAATCATTATCGCCATGCTCAATGTGTCCGCTGGAATAATTCTTTCCATCCACAAGAAGCTTCAGCTTGTCCAATTCAAAGTTTTCCGTAAATGTATTTCCAAGGGCTGTCAGCATTAATAATTCCCCTGATGTCCCGCTGGATGGTACTTTTGAAAGATCAAGGGTACCGATGCCATCTTTTGTGTCAAAATTAAGGACCTCAGTCCCTTCTTCTAAAACACCATATTCAATCAGCTTATCAACCAGCGACTGCGCTGTCAGTTCATCTACTGCGTCCATCGCCTGATTTAATCCTGTCGCATCTTCGTTAGAACTGTATACAGATATGATCTCCATCGGTTCCACGTTCGGGTCCGGTACTTTATCGCTGGCCCCGCCGGTCGATGCCTCAACCATAGGCTCTGTTGCTGATTCTGACTGTTTTACGGGAGTTGGTGTACATGCCGCCAAAGATAATACCAGCATAGCTCCTACAAAACACATGATGAATTTTTTCATGATTAATTATAGCCTCCTTCTAGTTCTCCTCAAGGCTCCGAAACCAGGTATTCAACTTGGTCAGAGCTTTAATCAAAGCTTCTACCTCATCTCCGCTCAGCTGACCGATAACGCCATCGATCATATCCTTATGGAATCTGGCATGATGCTCGTAAGCAGCCCTTCCTTTTTCTGAAAGAAATATATAGACAACGCGGCGGTCCTCTTTTCCTCTCTGACGAGTCACATAGCCTTTCTTAACCAGACTGTTCATCGCAATCGTCAGTGTCCCGACTGTCACAGAAAGCTCTTTTGCTATAGTTGACATATTCTTCGGTTCTTCGATCCCAATGGCTTCTATGACATGCATATCATTATTCGTCAAGTCCTTAAACTCAGACGTAATAATGGCCTGTTGTTCTATGTCCATAATATCGCGAAACAATCTTACCAATACTTCGTTAAGAGTCCCGTAAGTATCCACGTCTATCCCTTTCATACGTTCCTGCCAATAAAAGCTTCCTCATGATTATACATGATAATGAATCCTAAGGCAACCACCTGAATTCTTATGAAATTCTTAAAAAACTGTTTAATTACTGGATTTTATGCCAAAAATCGGCTCAAAATAATGCTGGCCGCCACTCCTGCCGCTGTAGCCACCAAAGCACCCCCCATAGTATACCTTGTTTTTTTGATTTTCACAGTGCCAAAATAGATACTGAGGCAGTAAAACACAGTCTCCGTACAGCTCATTAAAATTGAAGTCAGCATGCCAACATAGGAATCTGTGCCGTATTCCTTAAAAATATCAAGCACAAGTCCTGTCGCTGCAGAGTTTGATACCAATCGCACCAAAATCACAGGTACCACCGGTGCCGGAAGACAAAGCCAGCTTGCAGGATTCTTCAAAAGTTCCCCCAGAAAATCCAAAAAGCCCGAAGCGCGCAGTACTCCCACCGCGGTCATCAATCCGATCAGCGTTGGCATAATCCCTGCAACAGTTTTCATCCCATCTTTTGCACCATTGATAAAATCATCAAAAACCGGACGTTTCGAAAGAATTCCAAATCCAACAATATAAAAAAGAATCAGCGGAACCATTGCCTCCGATAAAAATAAAATAAAGCTCATTGAAACTCCTCAATTCTGTCTATTACTACATTCTATTCAAAAATCCCCTTTTCATTCAGGGCAATCCAGGATAAAATAGAGTCAATGGCAGTTGTACCAAAAGTAACGCGCTCAATCGCCAGAATGGGCTTTTAACCCATGCGAAAGTCCCAATAAATATATGAAAAATATGATAAAAAGAAAGGAATATCCAATATGAGCATATTATTTTTACAGTATCCCCCATGCAGCACCTGCAAACGCGCCCGAAAATGGCTGGATGACCACGGAATCTCCTATGAAGCCCGCCATATCAAAGAGCAGAACCCCACCGCGGCAGAACTGGAAACCTGGTACAAGAAAAGCGGACTCCCTCTGAAAAAGTTTTTTAACACAAGTGGAAATCTTTACAAAGAACAGAATTTAAAAGATCGTTTACCAGAAATGACTGAGGCTGAGCAGTTGGAATTGTTGGCTACAGATGGCATGCTTGTAAAACGGCCGATTGTTGTGGGGGAAGATTTTGTTTTGGTTGGGTTTAAGGAAGTGGAGTGGAGTAATAAAATAATTTAAAGCATCTTTTAACGAAATATGGGAACTTAGTCGATAACAGGGATAACGCTTATTTTAATATAAAAGCTATCCCTGTTAGTATGTTTAAGTAATAAAAATATAATCTTATTTACTCATAATATAAAGCACTACCTATCAGTATCAGATTTACAAGCTTGTCCATTTTTCTTATGCATTAATAGTACATTGAGTACTTATTATAATCTATTTTGTAATTAACACACCATCCGTTTGACTAGTTAGCATTTCACGAGTTCCATTAGCAACTACTAAATGTACACCTCGCAAACGATAATAACAATCATCTGGTTGACCTACAATATTAAAAGATAAGGATTTCGTAGTCAAATCTTCATCAGGATAATCTTCTTTGTTAAATTCAAATGTATAACTTGCGACATTAGCATATCGACTCTCACTGGGAATCCATCTATCCAGATAAATACCAAACCTTGTTTGATCAACTTCTGTATGTGTTAAAGTTTGAATAAATACACCTATTTGCCCATTTCCTTCATTAGAAATCTGTAATATTCCTGTCGATATATACGTACCTCTAGGTTGAGTTGCCCAAACTGTTTGTTCTTTAATATTTAATAATTTTATTTGCTCATTGCCTGTGACCTGTGCAAAACAAGGTGATATTGATAATACACTCATTAAAATGGCGATAACTAAACAAACGACTTTTTTTTTCATTTCTCCTCCTAATAAATAACATTCTCAATTAAACTAATAAAATCATCTTCATCCATAACTCCAGATAAATAATAATATGCCCCATCTAAATTTATCTTAGAACTATACTCAATTTCCCCCCCGGGCAATTTATTCTTTGCTATGTTTATATCTTTCTCTAACCAGATATTATAAATTGTTTTGTAGACCTTTCTATCGGAAACCACAGTATTCGAGGTAGTAACATCTCGCTTTGATTGAGTTATACATATTATATGATCATTATATTTAAATTTCAATAAAGCATTTCCATGTTCAATTTTTAATTCCTGAAATATCATGTCAAAAGGAACCGTTGTCATTTTAAGTGGCTTAATTCCTAATTGACTTTCTATTTCTTTATATGCTTTATCAAGTTTATCATTTCCTGACAATATATACTGATCATTATTCCAAACAATAGCGTTCTTCCCCATGTCCTCCTCTCTAATCCTATAATCATAAGCCTTCTTCGCCGATGTCCCCACAGAAGACCCACCAATTATCAAAACCACTAACAGCGCAACAAACGCAGGCCTATGCATATATCTTCCTGCGTTGGTCAGACTGTTTTTTAGTTTTACCTGCCTTTTAACAGCAGGTTTGATTCCTCTTTTATCCATCTCAGCCAATATTTTCTGAAATTCACCGGGCGGTGCTTCAAGTAGATCAGAATCTGGTGCTATTTCCGGGTGCTCCTGCATAAAATCAAGCAACCGTGCATCCATTCTTACTTGTCGTGTTAAAAAATATTTTATTCGCTTGAAAACAGAACATTTTTTTCCATGATTCCTATCTTGGTCCACGCACACACCTCATAATTACAGGTTATCCTGAAGTTCCCACACGCTTTGGGGTTGACATTTTGTTGCTAACGTTTACTATAATAGTATATCGATATTGGGAGGCAACGTCTTATGAAAAAAATCATTTTAACCGGCGGCGGAACAGCCGGACATGTTACCCCGAACCTTGCTCTGATTCCATCTCTGAAAGAACATGGCTATGAGATCCGTTACATTGGATCTTATCAGGGAATCGAACGGAAACTCATCGAAGGAGCGGGTATTCCCTATGATGGTATCTCCTCCGGTAAACTCCGCAGATATTTTGACATCAAAAATTTCTCCGACCCATTCCGCGTTGTGAAAGGCTATGGCGAGGCCCTGAAGCTGATAAAACTCCACCGGCCCGATGTCGTCTTCTCCAAAGGCGGTTTTGTTGCCGTTCCCGTTGTTCTTGCGGCAAAGCATTATAAAATTCCGGTTATTATCCATGAATCCGATATGACTCCCGGACTGGCTAATAAAATCTGTATTCCATCAGCGGCAAAGGTCTGCTGTAATTTCCCGGAGACTCTGGGATACCTTCCAAAAGAAAAGGCATGCCTTACCGGTTCACCGATACGTAAAGAACTGTTACAGGGCGATCGGCTTACCGGGCTTAAATACACCGGTTTGTCTGCCAACCGCCCTATCATTCTTATTATCGGCGGTAGTCTCGGTTCTGTTACCGTTAACCGCTCTGTACGCCATATACTTCCAAAACTGCTTGAGACCTTCCAGGTAATACATATCTGCGGCAAGGGCAATCTGGATGAAAGTCTGAGAGCCACCGAAGGATATGTACAGTACGAGTACGTTGACGCACCTTTGAAACATTTATTCGCTGCAGCGGATCTAATGATATCACGAGCAGGTGCCAATTCTATCTGTGAAATTCTGGCACTCCATAAACCTAATATCCTGATTCCACTTTCTGCTGCTGTCAGCCGCGGTGACCAGATCCTAAATGCGCGGTCATTCGAAAAACAGGGTTTCAGCTGCGTCCTGGAAGAAGAGAATCTTTCTGATGATTCCCTGTTCCAGGCCATTACCCAAACATATAACGACCGTCAAACCTATATCAGCCGCATGGAACAAAGCGAATTGCATAATGCCGTCGATACAATCGTGGATATGATCGAATCTCTGGCTTCAAACTAAACATTGTTAAATTTTTAAATATCGTATTTTGGTCCGAGAATCTTTTTCAGACACATTCTTGTCCTGTAAATCCGGGAGCGGCATACCGTTCCCGGTATCTCCAGCATCTCACAAATCTCCGGTATAGTTCTCTGTTCAAGGAAATACAGAACGGCCATCTCTTTCCATTCCTGTCTCATATTGGCGATTTCCGTAGTAATTCTCTGTATTGCTTCCTCACTGATTATAATATCAATGGGATCCGTTACCACATACGTGGTCAGCATCTCAATACATCTAACTGAATTCTCCTCATCAAGACTGACCTTTTCATAGCGTCCATTCTTTCTGAGACAATCAATCGCTTTTCCTTTCAGGATTTTCACCAGCATCGCTTTCTTGCGTGTTGGCGACCATGTTAAGGAATACTTCCTAAAGTAAGCTATGAAAGTTTCCTGAACTACATCTTCAAGTTCCATATTGGGAACATTCAGCGCTCTCGCAATCCGGCGGAGCGTTCCCTGATACTCTTCGTAAATCGACTGTAACAGCATATCTTCATCTTGTTGCATGCTCATCTCCTATGCCCCCTTTGGTTACAGGGTGCTCCTTATGGCAGCTCCTGTTTCTGTTAATTCTTCCGGGCTCACCTCTCCCGGTACCCACGAAACCATAACAGGCCCTTTCTCATAACGAGGAATAATGTGCACATGAAAATGAAATACAGTCTGTCCTGCTTCCACCCCGTTATTCTGGACTACGTTAAACCCGGCGCAATTCAAAGATTTTTTCAACGCCGTTCCTATCTTTGCTGCCAGTGGAAGGACCTTGGCCGCAACATCCTCATCCAACTCGCAGATGTCGCTGTAATGCTGCTTTGGAAGTATTAAAGCATGTCCTTTTGATGCCGGGCCCAAATCCAGAATTACACGAAACGTCTCGTCTTCGTAAATGGTTTCTGACGGTATCTCGCCATTAGCAATTTTGCAGAAAATACAATTGTCATCCCTCACACTCTCACCTCCTTCCATTTTATCCCCATATCTCGGTATTGCGTTTTTTCCTGGGCTTGCGATATAAAAGGATCCCCATTACAATGCCTATTAATAAACCTGCAATATGCGCGGCATTATCAACACCTGTGCTGGTAAAGCCAAAATACAGGGAACATACAATCATCACAACCAGCTGTCTGGTACTCAAATCTTCCAACCGGCCACGATTTATGATGACGGCGTATAAAAGTCCGCCTATCACACCAAATATAGCTCCCGAAGCGCCGGCTGATACGACGTTTCGGTACTCCCCTAAATTCACGGCCATGGATACGATATTCGCCCCCACTCCGCAGATCAGGTAGAAAAACAGATATTTTATATGACCCAGGGCTCTTTCCAGATTATCACCCAGGATAAAAAGAATCAACATATTGTTCATAATATGGCTGATTCCAAAGTGCATAAATACAGAGGTAATCAACCGGTAATATTCACCTTTTTCTATTACCAGCGGCGCATACATGGCGCCGTGCGCCACCATGAATGATGTATTCTCCGAAGAACCCGTCGCCTCCAGAAAAAGGAAGTACAGCACGTTTAGCGCGATAAGGCCGGTATTCACATATGCTTTTTTTCGTCCGTACAAATCTTCCATTGTGCTCTCCTTATAATCTTACGACCATTCTAGCACAATTTGCCGCTTTATGTAAATATAAATCCAATATTTGCGATATAAACTTCTTCTCCAGGCAAAAGTACCGCGGTTTCGTTCATCTCCAGCAGCCTTCCTCCTACCGTAGTTCCGTTTGTCGAATTTAAATCCGTAATCCTGTACTCCTCCCCCTCTCTGTCTATTCTCGCATGGAGACGGCTGACTGTATCACGGGATAATACATAGTCTGCCAGTCCTTCCTGTTTACCAATAATAAAAGGAACGTAGGAAATGATAATGTCGGGGATTCCCGGTTCTGTACTGCGGAGGCATCTGGAATTTAAAGGCCGTTCCTGTTCAGTCAAAAGGGCCGTAGTACACTCCTCATTCTTAAAATTTACCTCATGATTACCTGCAACTGGAATATCATAACTGTTCTCAGGTTCTTCCTGAAACACCATCTGCCACTCATGGCGACTTTCTTCCTCATCATATCTGTTTTTGTCCTCTCGTTCAACAAAATCTCGTTCTTTCTGATCTCCCTCCAGTAATTTTGGAATGACAATACGCACAAATAAAAAAATCGCCGTCAGCACATCCAGCGCGACGAGAAGCGGCCAGTATTGTTTTATACCTCTTTCTCCATATAAAAACCAGCAAAAAACAGGTCCGCCTGCAGCAATAACGGCAAAGGTTAAAATATTGCGGAACAGAGCTCTCTTTTCCACCAGACTTTCTTCTCTCTTTTTACTGCCATCCTGTAATATAGTTTTGTTCTCAAGCACCTTTTTTCCGCGCTCTTTCCACTCCGGTTCTCTTCGCACCGCTTTTTTATTCCTGCTCACCGGTCGTATCAGCTCCGCCTCTCCATCGGTTTCCATCGCATCCGTCTGCCAGTCATTATCTTTCATCTCCGGTTCTTTCCCCCACTCGTTTCTCATGTCATCAGACTTGTCCCGGCCTGTCAGCCTCAGAAGATCCCCCATTCCATAGTTCTCCTTCAAGCTCTCCTGATAAAGTCCGTATGCCATTACTACGCACTCCTTATCCTGATGATTCACCTTTCCCAGAAGGTATTGCAGAAGAGCCGTCATCTCTTCCGGAAATATCCCCTGACGTCCTGGAATCAGACAGAGATACACCGTAAAATTTTCCGGCTCCACATAGATATAATCCGGCTCTAACAAAATCTGGCCTTCCTGCAGCAAATATGTCTCCATCCGCTCCAGAGTCCTGACGATCCCCGTAATCAGGCATCGGAGCTCCTCTGCCCCCAGGCTCTGGTATTCCAGAAGCCGCGTCAAAGGCTGTCTCGATGTAATCTCATAGTAGTAAGATCTTATGTTATCCACCTGCTTCACATGAAATTTCAAAAGTCCATCGATACAGTTGGAGGCCATCATCCGTATCTCATAGCTGTCGTAAAAAGTTTCTTCCGGGATAATAATCAGATAATTATGCTTCAGTTCTCTTTTATATGTGATTTCCATTTCATTCCTCCTGGTTTAAAAGACTGCACATCCGCAGAAAATTCTCCGGATCATATTCATTCTGGCGGATTAGAAGGGACCAGGTTCCCCCTTTTCCAGAGGCGCTGACGCTCCGCCCCATCAGTGCCGTTCTTTTTTCCTCTATGATGAATTTATAGCCGCTCCAGGAGAATGGTCTTCCTGCCAGGCGCTCTGCATAGACTGCCGCCTCCTCCGCCGTAATCTCCTCTCCATGACGTAAATACTCTGAGGCTCCCTGCAGTGCCATCGCTCCCACTGTCTCATCCCGCAGCCTGTATGCTGCCTGAACAGAAAACAAAACTGCCCACAGGACAAGTGCCATAACGAAGGCTGCCTCTATGGTATAACTTCCTGCCAGTCTTTTTTTCATGAAATCACCATCCAGATCCACCCGGGAATAAGGAACGGTAAAAATGGCACCGTCATTCTGTGTATATTTATTCCACGTTTTTTTCCATGCAGGAATAGAAACAAGCAAAATATACCGCCCCATAATATTCCGTATAAAAGCAGCCGCACATTATCATAAAAGCTTAAGTAAAGCCCGCTGACCACGAAAAACAAGCCATCTCCAATTCCGATCGCACCTGCGGTCAGCCAGCCTGCTGCCAAAAGCACCACCCCCACCAGGCCCCCGCTCAGGGCCTGTAAAACAGGCTCCCCACCAGTCAGCCTGATGGCACCTGCAACTGCCCCATAGCCCAGATACAGCCATACACTTATACTTTTATTCCGCAAATCCTGCCAGGCTGCAGCCGCTAAAAATGTCATAAATATCATATGTACCAGTTTTATATCTTCCATTGAGTGTCCTCCTTTTCCCGGTCCCTCTCTATTTCGCGCAATAAGAACATGGCCCCAGAAATTCCACCTCCGACAACGGCACCGCACGCACATAAGCGACAATAGATGAACAATTCCTGTCGCCATGATAGCTCTCCCCGCTTGGCATGATATATACAGAACTTCCAGGTCCCGCAAGGCCGCCGCATCTGGCACACGGTTTATACTTCCTTCCATCAGAATTTCTCACAGTTCCTACATCTGCAAAAGAGATTACGCTGATATGATTGTAAAGATAGTGGCAATTCCTGTTTCTATGGTACCGGGTACTGCTCTTGCCGATATAGACCAGTTCATCTTCCATATCCTGTCCGGTATCTCCATTCCCCTTACCGCCGTCTCTGCCGATCCATGCTCTTCTGCAACTTCTGGCCGTCATTGGCACACTCTTCATGCGAAACACAGGAAATGGAAGAATCATCTGGTAGCTGAGAATTAAGTCTATGGTTTCTCCGTCCTCCAGAATCCGGGAGCCGGTCAGGGAAAACTGACCTGCCTTCTCCGTATGAATCCGGCTTCTTATCCTTCCTTCCGCATATAAGCGAAAGCCTGTCTTCGTCATATCCTCAATGAGTTCCTCCGGAATTCCGCTTTTCTTATAGTCTTCGCTTTCCAGCGTGGAATCGGACAGCACCCCCGCATACTGGCTGATTTCCGCGCACACCTGTTCCAGCTCCGTCTGTATTTTTCTGCTCTCATTCATCAGTACCATCGGAATCATCAGGATCATCATGGCAAACAGGAACAGCGGCAGTGCCAGCGCGGCTTCTACCGTTATGCTGCCGCACACACGAAGCCGATCTCCCTGCTGCCGGTACCAGACATGCCGGGGGGAGGCAAAAGATAATACCCTCTTTACAGGGAGGCCGTAAATCTCAAGGGGGATTCGTACCTGGAGAGTAACTGATCTTTTTTTATTAAAATCCTTTGATAAGGGCCGCTGAAAAAAGGGCATTATCCTTCGCCTCCTGTCCTAATACGCTTTGTCCGTATGCACTTCCATGGTATAGCGTGGATCCCCACCCAGCCAAAACAGATGCTTTCCAGTGCCAGTGCCAACAATCTCAGCCTGGTACACGCACCGTTCCATGGTAAAATCCGGCTGTTTTCTGGAGAGATTTATCTGGACTACGTCCATCACCCGATAATATAGACGCTCTGCCGGTTCTATAAACAGCAGCATCTTTAAGTAATTCTCATAGCGCTTTCCCTCCCCCGTCTCCTGTCCTGCTTCCACTTTTCCCTGTTCTCCCAGGGTCAGAAGTCCGTCTAAATTCAGTTTCCACGTCTCCCTCGTCTTTATAAGCGGAACTCTGTCTCCGGCCAGAAGAGCCTTTAGATCTGCCGCCGCTTCCCCCAGAGCCCATACTGTCATAACAAAGAACGCTACAATCCCTGTAAGCGGTGCGGTCCCGGTAATACCGGTAATTGCCGCAGCCAGCGCACGCGCCTCCTCTCTCTTCTGGCTGTCTGACAAGATATGTATAAGATTAAGTCCTTCCCGCACTGCCAGAATTTTCGCCGCGGCGAATTTCAGATTTTCTTCATCTGTTGATTTGCCTCCCAGCACATATTCCTGCTCATAACGCACCTCCTTCTGGTCAGCCGACAAAAAACAGGTGAAAAATCTGCCTATATATTCATCTGTCAATATGCGTTCCAGAAAATTATCTTTCAAAATGTCTTCTGTATGCATTGCCGATGGAAGTCCCCTTGTCTGAATCACACCTTTAGAAACCTCCTGCCCTTCAGGAAGGACTAACATCAACAGATCCAGTCCCGCCATCTGCTGAATCTGTTCCAGAAGATTCTGCTTTTCCGGTTCCTTCAGCCCCGCCCGAAAGGAGAGCTCCGGTATCTTCACTCTATCCCAGACAGCCTCAACAGATCCCCATAATGCATCCTCATCCGGCCCATCTCCCTCGTCCTCGTCATCCCATTCATCGATAATTTCTTCGACCTCATAAGACCGCTCCACCGCACGGTCGATCAGCGCCGCATTTCCTTCTGTCCCGGGGAACATGGCTTCTATCTCCCTCCGCTTCTCTCCGTTCTCAGAAATGTATGACTCATAGCTGGCCAGTTCCTCCTCCATGGCCCTCCGTATACCTTCGCTTAAATCATCCCTCTGCTGCTCTGTGTCCGCCCTCGTTTTCTCCAGATGTGCAGCCAATTCGTCAGCTTTCTTTTCGTAGGTCTTTATCAGCCCCGGAAGGCGCTCCGCTTCTTTTTTTAACTGCTTTGCAGCGGTCCGAAAACCGGATCCATCCCAGCCGGACAGCCTGGCGGCGGCCTTTTTACGATACTCTTCCTGGTTCTCCAGCGATTTCCATATGGCTTCAAGCGCACGTTCCATGCGTGCCGCCTCCCTCGCGTGGCCGCTGTACGCCTCTGAAACGGTCTGCAGGGATTCCGCCTCTTTCAGTTCCTTCCATAGAGTTTCCGCTTCGGAATCCTCCGCCACAGTATCCCAGATTCCATACCGCATGTAATCCTGTATCTCCTGCTTAAGGTTGGCTCCGTGCTCGTCAGTAATATGGGAAATCCCTTTGACCGAGGCGGACTGAATGACAGCCGGATACCAGCCATGGGTTTCCATATAAGGCTCCATATGCTTCAGCCACGTACTGCCTGGCTCGTCCTCATCTTCGTATTCCAGCAGGAAAAGCCGGTACTGCTCCCATGCCGCCCGGTGATAGCCGCTGAATACAGAATCCATGGCGGAATCTGCCGCCATCTTCAGATACCAGCCTGCCCCTGCGGTCCTGGCGGACTCGACGAGCCCGCACACCAGACTGCAGACGCACAGCATAACCAGGCTTAAGAATACGGTTATCTGCCCGCTTTTGCGCATATTAATATACCTCTTTCGACTGACTGTTGATTTCTTTGAATACATTGTTCAGCAGGGTTGTAATCTGTTTCTTAAAGATGATTACAAGACCGATCAGCACGACCAGGATCAATACAATCTCAATTACTCCCACGCCATCCTCTTCCTTCAAAAATGCAGCCAGCTCTTTCTTTATCCTTTCCATACCATTCACCTCCCTTCTCAGTAAAAAGCCAGGAACGCAGGCACTACCATCATGACCATAACAACGCCAAGCATTAGAAACAGCGGCAGCAGCAGCTTTGTCCCGGCCTCTTCTCCCAATTTTTTCGCCAGGTTTTTCCGCTGTTCGAACGCTGTCACCATCTCCAGCTCCAACGCGGCTTTAAGATTCTTACTGCCGGTTTTCCGGTTCTGTTCCAGCAGTGCCGCAAGCTTAACGTAGGGCTGCAGGCCACACCTTCGCCCAAATTCACCGTATGCCCTGCTCTCGGCCATTCCGCTCTTTAGCTGGGAAATCGTATGACACATCTCTTCATAGGCAGGCCTCGGCTTCCGTGTTCCTCCCTGGACCGTGTTTTCATATCCCACGGCAATCCGTTCCCAGGCAGTCCGTATCGTCATCCCCGCGCTGATAAATACCATGAATTTTGATACAATTTCAGAATAGTCCAGAAGCAAAAGCTGCTCCCGCTGTTTTTTTGCATTCTGCTCCTTCATTTTCTCCCGCGCCGCCCACAAAAAGGCAAGAAGAACTCCCAAAAAAGGGATCACCGTATAGTCTGTATCACGCTCCCGGTAATAGCTCAGCTTTTTTCCGTCCACTTCCTCCGGAAGAAGAAGCTCTTTCTCTGTCTTCTGCCTGGTATCCAGGCGGCGGCACGCTTCCATAACCTTTTCCTTAAGCTGCTCATCCCCGTTTAAGACCGGCGGCATCACGGTCACCCGTATGTCGTATTCCTGCGTATGGACTCCATCCGTTAAGACTGCTTTTAACCAAACCATCTCCCCTTCCTCCGAAACACCGCTGTTTACCACGGTACCAAAGGAGTCCACCAGTTCTGCGTTCTCGGATTCCCAGCGGACCGTTAAGCCGTAGGGCTCTAACACCCGCACTAAATCCAAATCACCGCGAACCGCCTCCAGTGATTCGTTTCCGCCCAAAATCCGGTCTGTCAGTTCCGGTAGTACCGTATCATACAGTGTTTTGGCCTCCTCGTCTGAATACTGCCGGTCTCTCACCGGTATCGTAACCGGTATTTTCCGCCCTTCTTCCCCCAACTCCCGAACCATAACCTCATACAGGAGTTCCCCTTCTCCGTGGGACGCCCGTTGCAAGGAAGATACGGGCACCCATTTGCCTCCCTGAAAAATCAGTAATACTGCATACAGTATGATTCCAGCCGCTGCACAGGCCACAGAAAACTTTGGAACCGAAAATTTCACGGATTTCCCCATTGCTACACCTCGATTCTCAAAATTCTTCCCGCCAAAGCATACGCTGCCGCGTAGAGCACCAGGCACCCCGTCATGATCCCTCTCCCTGCACCGGTCTGATACATCATATCGAAGAATCCAGGTGAGCTGACATCGACGTACAGCACCAGAAAAAAAGGAATCAGATTCATAAGCTTCTGTTCAAACTGTTTGGCAGCCGTCATTGTTGCAATCTCTTCCTGAATCTGTATCTTGTCACGAATCACACCCGAAGTGTGGTTAATAATCGAGACCAGTTCTCCCCCGCTTCGTTTTGCCGCGGCGAACACCTCGGCGAAATTCCTTACATCGTCCAGTCCGCTTCTGTCGCCAAATTCCCTCAACACCTGCTCAACCGGGCGGTTCATACGGATCTGTCCCTCCATATGGCTGAATTCCAGGGTCATCATACCGGAAGGTCCATACATGACCACCAGTTCCTTCACACTGGCTGAAAATGCATTCTCTACCGAGTATCCGGCGCTCAGAAAGGAGGATAGAATCAGAATCCCTTCTTTAAATTCCAGATTCAGCTTTTTTAAACGCTGTTCTTTTAGATCTCGCTTCTTGATCAGGGGATAACACAGTCCGAACGGACTCAAGAGAATAAATACCGGCAGACTCCGGTAAAATACATAGGACACGGCCGCCGCAAAACCGGCTCCTGCCGCCGCATATTGGAACCATTCCCCGGCGGACAGCCAGTACCTGTCATAACACAACGCCTGCTGCCCGCAGTTTTTCCGTGTGCTTAAGCGCTCCGGTTTTCTTAAGGCATCCGGAGACGGCCGCGTCCGGACCTTTTCGTTCCTCCGTCTTTTCCTCAAACTCATACAGGGAATGAAGCCTGATTTCCCCTTCTTCATAACAATCCACCTCCACAATTGAAAGCACCCGTCTGCTCCTGTCTCTCAGTCTCCCCAAATGCACGAGAATATCAAGAGCCGAAGCCAGCTGACTGCGGATCGCCGGCAGAGGCAGTTCAGCGCCCATTAACATCATCGTCTCCAGCCTGGACAGCATGTCCTTCGGGCTGTTGCCGTGTCCCGTACTCAAGCTGCCGTCATGCCCCGTATTCATGGCCATAACCATGTCCAGCGCCTCCTTTCCCCGGACCTCCCCCACAATGATTCTGTCCGGATTCATGCGGAGCGCCGCGCGAATCAGATCTGCGATCGTGACGGCGCCCTCCCCCTCTGCGTTTGGCCCTCTGGCCTCCAGTCTTACCAGATTCGGAACGGCACGGATCTGCAGTTCCGCGGAATCTTCAACCGTTACCAATCGTTCTTCTGCCGGAATGCAGGCGGTAAGCGCATTTAAAAACGTGCTTTTCCCGGAATTCGTTCCTCCGCTGATAAAAATGTTATACCCCGCCGTCACCAGTTTCTTTAAAAGTACAGCCGCCTCCTCGCTGACCGAGCCAAACCTGATTAATTTCTCCATCGTAATCGGCTCCGGAAATTTTCTGATCGTCACAGCAGGACCATCTAATGCAATAGGCGGCAGTACGATGTGCACACGGGATCCATCCGGCAGTCTGGCATCCGCTACCGGCCGGGAGACATTCACGGTCCGGTTGACCCGGCTGACAATCTGCTGAATCATATCCTCCAGCTGCTCCGTGCTCTCAAAGCCTTTGCTCCACGCCTCCACACGCCCCTTCCGTTCGACGAAGATATGATCCGGTCCGTTCACCATAATCTCAGTCACCTCACGGTCATCCACCAGCTCCTGCAGCACTCCCAGCCTGCGGAAGGAATCAAACAGGCTGCTGCGCAGGTCCACCCGCTCTTTTAACGGCAGGTATCTGGCCTGACCGTATTCCAGAATCCGTTCGTCGATCAGCTCATACAGTTCTTCGTCGCTGGTATGGTTCTGTCCCTCCAGAACCGTCATCAGTTCCTGCCGCAGTTCCTTTCATAATTCCTGATCCATCGCTTATGCCCCCTGTCGCCTGACTGCCGTTTTCTCTCGTTCTTTTCCTGTTGTTCCGTTACTACGATTACCTCCCCTTCAACAGCTGCCTCGTATAATCCCCTAACTCTCCCCACAGCAGCTGCTCCAGATAGTTTTCCTTTCTTCCAAAACTGCTGTGATAAGGAAGCTTAATCTTCTGAATCCGCTCTTTAAGCGCCTCATGCCCCGAACGGACTAAGTACTCTTCGAATTCCTCCACCTTTGCCACAGACATGCAGTCATCCTTCACCGGCATAAAGACCGTACTGCATACTTCCAGCACGGAAGCGGCCTTTTTCCCAAACTGTCCTAAATCCACCACCACGATATCGTAGGCGCTCTCCTTTGCAATCCGCGTCAGCAGATCTGCCATATCCTCGGCCGTAATCTGGCACAAATCCTCCGGATACCGCACCGGCGGTATGTAATCCAAATCCCCCCAGGAGTAGATAACCGAGCTAAGCCGGACCCAGCTGTAATTTCCCTGTCCGTAAAAATACAGCAGGTCGGACAAATCCGCCTTGTGCTCTTCCCCAAACAGCTTTTCCAGTCCGGAGCAGTCTTCTAAGTTTACATAAAGCACCCGTGATTTTCTGGACAGAAGCTGGCCCGCAGTCAGCGCAAAAGAGGTCTTTAAGCAGCGGTTGACGGGGGAGTACACACCGATGATATCACCAACATTCCCAATCGCGGTAAGCGCAGGCTGAATCGCCCCCACACAGTAACATGCCATAACCTCCCGCATGATATTATCGGTGGCCTGATACTTATAGACACTCGGATACTGTCCATCGACCGGCACCGTCTCCCCGTCAGCAAGCGTCACCACCCTGGCCGCTCCCAGGCGGTCAATCTCCTCCTTAGGCACAGTACTGTTAATCAGGAGCAATTCAATCTCATGCTCCATGGCATAATTTTTAAGCCTTTCCAGCGTCGTAAACGCCATGACGGTAAAAGGCACCTTCTCCTTCTGGTTTACAAAATCTGCAAACCGGTCGGCATAAAATGGGTCCACGTCGTAGACCGCCATAATCCTGTTTGTCACACCTTTGCTCCTATCCCGGTATCATGATGAAAGCCATAGTCCCAAAAAGCAGACAGACTCCCAGAGGGATTACCGCCTCCGCCCCGTCCCTGGCAAAATCATAATAGGCCGTTATTTTTTTTGTATGGTAAATGCGCCTGATATAGGCTGTGAGATGGTCAAAGCGCTCGTGAAAGCTGCCTTTCACCATCATCTTCAGAAAAGACCAGAAGGCCCCGATAAGAAATCCCAGGCCGATCGCCGCGGCCCCTGCGGTAAGGCCTGAGTAGCCGCAGATCAGCGCGGCCAGCTTGACATCTCCCGCTCCGATCATGCGGAAGAAAAACAGTGGAAAAAACAGTGCGGTCACCGCCAGCATACGCGCCAGAAACAGCCCGCCCTCTTTTAAATATACCGCCGTCTCCGGAGGCACTCCAGACTCCACCATGGCAAGAAGTATCCCACAGACCATGGAAATGGCTACCCACCAGTTGGGAATCCGGTGCTCCCGCACATCGTAATAGGCGCCAGCGGCCAGCACCAACAGCAAAATCAAATTTTGAGCGATAAAATCCCCCTCTTTCTCTCTTTATATTTTATCAAAACTGGGAATTGTGCCGGAATATCGGCGCTGCAGTCATAAAAAGAATTCTATGACCCTGTGAATCATATCTGCCCTCTGAATGGGGGTAAGAATGTTTCTTAATTATGCACAATCCGAAGCTAAAAGTCAACCTGTTTTCCACAAAAATACTGTATACATTTATTTGCTTTACATAACTGTGAAGCCTTGATAGAATGGACTTTTTTTCCATCTCATCCCCGGCTTTTTCCACTTCATTTTGTTGACGTTCTCTCCCTAAAATGGTAAAATACAGTTAGTTTATTTTTTTAAACCAAAGGAGGAATTTACATGTTGGAAGCCGGCGATTTTAACAAGCTTTTTCGCGACTGCATGCCGCTGTTTATTGCTCTTGGCGACGAGGTCCGACTTTCCATCATCGGGGTGCTTGCCAGCACTGGTCTCTATGACGATCATGAGACGAACATCGCCGCTTCTCTGGAGGGATACCGCCCCGACGGAGCCCACGGCATGAATGTAAAGGAGATTACGGAGCAGACCAACTTATCACGCCCCGCCATTTCCCATCATTTAAAGATTTTAAAAGACGCCGGACTGGTGAATGTTCGCCGGGAAGGCACTTCCAACTACTATTATCTGACGATCGCAGACAGCACAAAAGAACTCCGCAGACTGGGGACTTATCTCCAGGAACTGCTTTCTTCTGCCAAAGAGCGGCCTTCGCCAATGAATGCAGGCAATTTATGAATATTTTGGTATTTTCCAGATATACTATTTTCTATAGTAGAACTGTTGACTTATTTAAATCTGGAGATGAAATACGATGAAAAACATGATATTCAGAAAACGGCTGGTCCGTTCCGAGGAAGAAAAAAATTTACGCCGGGAGATCGAGCGTTCTAAAACAGCCATTGATTCGGCAAGAAACCATTTTGAACAGGTAGTCGATCCCACGCTGATTGACTGCTATATCTATGAACTAAACGCGGCACAGCTGCGTTATCAGTTCCTTCTGCGCCGCTTCAAGAGCCGGGAGGTATAAACTTTTATCACTGGAGGATAAGTATATGAGCAAGTGGTATGAAAAAGGGGTATTTTATCATATGTATCCCTTAGGGTTAACGGGGGCGCCGAAAGAGAATTCCGGAGCCGACGTTACAGACCGTTTTGAGGAAATGGATCAATGGATTCCTCATATCCGGTCACTTGGCTGTAACGCCATTTACATCGGGCCACTGTTTGAGTCCTCCTCACACGGGTATGACACGCGGGACTACCGCACGGTAGACCGCCGTCTGGGAACCAATGAAAGCTTCAAAAGCTTCGTTTCCCTGTGTCATGAATCGGACATCAAAGTGGTGGTTGACGGAGTTTTCAACCACACTGGCCGGGAGTTCTTCGCATTTCTGGACATTGCCGCAAACCGGGAGAGTTCTCCTTACCGTGACTGGTATAAGGGCGTGAACTTCGGGTGGAACAGTCCGCTGGGAGATTCCTTTGGCTATGAGGCCTGGCAGGGCCATTACGAACTGCCCTGTCTGAATCTGTGGAATCCCGATGTAAAACAGTATTTATTTGATACGATCCGGTTCTGGGTCGATACCTTCGATATCGACGGAATCCGCCTCGACTGTGCCAACGTGCTTGACTTTGGCTTCATGAAGGAGCTAAGGAACCAGACCTCCGCCATTAAGGATGATTTCTGGCTGATGGGCGAGGTGATTCACGGCGATTACAGCAGATGGGTGAATGATGAGATGCTTCATTCCGTCACCAATTATGAGCTGCACAAAAGCATTTATTCCGGTCACAACGACCACAATTACTTCGAAATAGCCCATAATGTCAGGCGTCTCGAGGCCATCGGCGGCAGGCTCTACACCTTTGTAGACAACCACGATGAGGACCGGATTGCCAGCAAACTAAGCGATCCGGAGCATTTATATCCCGTCTACACACTCCTGTTCACGCTTCCCGGAATTCCTTCCATCTATTATGGAGGAGAATGGGGGATTGAAGGCAGGCGGACAAAGACGAGCGATGACGCGCTCCGGCCTCGTATCACCATCGCAGACGAGGAAAAACTTCACTGCGGCCTGACAGATCTCATTGCCAGACTGGGAACCATTCATGATGAGAATCCTGAATTCCACGGGGGACGGTATCAGGAGCTCCTTCTCACCAACAGGCAGTACGCATTTGCACGGTTCCATCAGGGACATGCCGTCATTACCGCGGTAAACAACGACGGAGCTGATGTATCCGTCGCCATACCATGCCCGGTTAGCGGCACCACAGCGGTAAATCTTCTCGATGGGGAGGAGTATCCCGTTACAGATCAGAAAATCACGGTAACTCTGCCGGCAAACCGGGGGGTTGTTCTAAAGATTACGGAGGGCTAAACTTATGGCAGGAAGCAAAAAGGAAATTGGGACAGGATTTATCACGGAAGTGGACCGTTATCTCTTCAACAACGGCAGACATTATGAGATCTTTGAGAAAATGGGCGCGCATCCGAAAAAATATAAGGGCAAAAACGGCATGTATTTTGCCGTCTGGGCACCTCACGCGGAGCAGATCGGTGTCGTCGGCGACTTTAACAGCTGGGACCCGGAGGCAAATGCGATGAAGCCTCTGGCGGATTCAGGCATCTGGGAGGCATTTGTCCCTGGCATCGCTGCAGGAGAGCTATACAAATACGCCATCACAACGAAAAGCGGCAAAATCTTATTCAAGGCAGATCCCTATGCGTTCAGCGCGGAATACCGCCCCGGCACCGCTTCCGTTACCACCGATCTCTCGGACTTCCAGTGGGGAGACGACGCCTGGATAGATAAACGCGGAAGTGCCGATCCTATGAACGCCCCGATGAGCATTTACGAGGTTCACCTCGGATCCTGGCGCAGGAAAAACAGACCGGAAAAAGACGGCTGCTATACATATGTGGAAGCTGCAAAGGAGCTGGCCGATTACGTGACCGACATGGGATACACCCACGTGGAGTTAATGGGAATCGCAGAGCATCCCTACGACGGCTCCTGGGGGTATCAGGTCACCGGCTATTTCGCCCCTACCTCCCGCTACGGAACACCTCAGGAATTCATGTACTTTATCAATTACATGCACAAAAAAGGAATCGGAGTCATCCTGGACTGGGTTCCGGCCCATTTTCCGCGGGATGCGCACGGCCTCTCTGAATTTGACGGAGAAGCGCTCTATGAATATGCCGATCCCAGAAAAGGGGAACACCCGGACTGGGGAACCAAGGTATTTGATTACAGCAAGTATGAGGTAGACAATTTCCTCATTGCCAACGCCATATACTGGGTGGAAAAATACCATGTGGACGGACTCCGGGTGGATGCCGTCGCCTCCATGCTCTATCTGGATTACGGCCGGGATAACGGCAGTTGGATTCCCAACCGTTACGGCAGCAATGAAAACCTGGAAGCCATTGAATTTTTCAAGCATTTAAACAGTGTGATGGCAGACCGCGGAAACGGCGCCATTGTCATCGCGGAAGAGTCCACCGCATGGCCGAAAGTCACCGGGAAGCCGGAGGACGAGGGTCTTGGCTTTACCTTTAAGTGGAATATGGGATGGATGCACGATTTCCTGGAGTACATGAAGCTGGACCCGTATTTCCGCAAATACAACCACCACAAGATGACGTTCGGACTCACCTATTTTACCAGTGAAAAATATATCCTGGTGCTGTCCCATGACGAGGTCGTCCATCTGAAGTGCTCCATGATCAACAAGATGCCGGGCCTTTTAGAGGATAAGTTTGCCAACTTAAAAGCGGGCTACACCTTTATGCTGGGGCACCCGGGCAAGAAGCTGCTCTTTATGGGGCAGGATTTCGGCCAGTTCCACGAGTGGGACGAAAAGGCGGCGCTGGACTGGTACCTGACCGACGAGCCGCAGAATGCCGGCTTACAGAGCTACGTGAAGGATTTACTGCAGCTCTACCGCAAATACCCGGCGCTCTACGAACTGGATTACGACTGGGACGGTTTCCAGTGGATCAATGCCAACGACGGAGACCGCAGCATCTTCAGTTTCGTCCGTTACAGCCGCGATCACAAACGGAGCCTCTTATTTGTCATCAATTTCACTCCGGTGGAACGGCCTGACTACCGTGTGGGCGTACCGAAGCGCGGAACCTATACCCTGGTGCTGGATAACAGCCACGGCCTCTATAAACGGGGCGACAAGGCCCCTGCATTCCGCTCCGTGAAAAAGGAGTGCGACGGCCAGGATTATTCCATCGCCTATTCTCTTCCTGCATACGGAACCGCAGTTTTCCGTTTTTGATAATATTTTTAGTTTTATGTAAATTGTGTGCAAAATATTCAGAACTTTTTACCGGAATATCTGTACTTTTTATGGAATTTGTAGTAAAATAAAAGAACCAAAACTACTACATAGTTTAGACTCAAGGATGGAAGGAGAGGTTATATATGGCAGCAGAATTGATTGCAACAACAGCAACAAAAAAAGTATATCGTGACGGAGACAAGGCGATTAAGGTTTTCAACGCAGATTTCCCGAAGGCGGAAGTATTAAATGAAGCGCTGATTACCGCGCGTGTAGAAGAAACCGGCGGAATTGACGTACCAAAGGTATTGGAAGTCGGTGTATTTGAAGGTAAGTGGTCCATTACGTTTGACTTCATTGAAGGCAAAACCCTCCAGCAGCTTATGGACGAGAACCCTGACAAGCTTGCAGAGTACATGGAACAGATGGTTGATCTTCATCTGAATATTCTTTCCAAACACTGTCCTCTGTTAAACAAGCTGAAGGATAAGATGTCCAGACAGATTCTTGAGATCGATGAATTAAGTGATATTACACGCTATGACATGCGCACCAAGCTGGACAGCATGCCGAAGCATACCAAGTTATGCCACGGTGATTTTAACCCGACCAATATCGTCGTAAGAGAAGACGGCTCCATGTGTGTTCTCGACTGGGTACATGCGACTCAGGGTAATGCCAGTGCAGATATTGCCAGAACCTACCTTCTGTTCTGCTTACAGGATCAGAAAAAAGCGGATATGTACATGGATATCTTCTGCAAGAAGACCGGTACTGCAAAGAAGTACGTACAGACATGGCTGCCGATCGTAGCTGCGGCTCAGCTGTCAAAGAAACGTCCGGAAGAGGTTGAATTACTTCAGAAATGGGCGAATGTCTGCGATTATCAGTAGAAAGGAACTCCTCCGGGAATACTACCGGAGGAGTTTTTTATTTCACAGATACGTATGCCCTGTTATGTTACTCAATTCTTTGTCAATCGAAGTTTCTGATAGCGGCTTCTTAAATTTTCTGAATCAATATATTCAATTTTATGTTCTCCTATCAATTCACGTATAGCCTTACCGACTGTGTCGGTAACTTTTGTATACCCCATAGCTTCTGCAAGTTCCGAAGATGAAAGCGGACTTCTCTGGCTTAATGTTGCCAGAATCAGATCTTTAATTTCGCTAATGTTTCTGCGTTTTCTCACGCGCCGTTCCGGCTTTTGAGAGGACGCAGGCAGAAATTTGTCCTGTACAGCAAGAATTACAGTAAAATACGTCCTTTCTATATCCGTTTCAAATACTGGCGGCTTTGAACCATTTTGCTGCATTGCACGCAAAATCGTTGGGATCCCCGTATTTCTCCCCTCAATAAGCTTTAATTCTTTTAAAAAATCACCAATTCTGCGGTTTCGGTAGCGACGGGAAATCATATGCCTGTTTCGGATATCTTCATCACTGATCGTCCTGTCCGGGCCCGGCAAACTGGTAATCTCCATTTTTTCAGGAGTAATCGTTACCGTAATGGGTTCGCCAATCTGATAGGATTTGTGATAGACCGCATTCGATAAAGCCTCCTCCACCGCCGCATAAGGGTAATTATAAATACGTTCTGCTTCGGCACGGCCAGGAACCTTTGTGACTTTTTCTTTTATAATATAATTTTGGACATAGCTAAGGGCATCACGCAATTGACGGTCAAGCGGCCCGGAAAATACTTTTTCAGTCATACCGATCCCTGTCGGATCAGGCTTATCAACAACTTCAATACGTGCATAAGGAAAAAACTCATCCGGCCGCTCATAAAAAAACATAAGCCCAACGTTTAATGGCTTGCGCAATTCACTCGGACCACCAACCAAACGCATATCTAAGGCAAGTTCCGTAACAGGACGCTTAAGCGAAGTTTCGTACAAATCGCTTCCTACTGCATAAAGATATTCTGCAATCAGACTGGACTTTAAATCTGCTACATTCGCTTTAAAATTAGCGCGATCATCAAAAGGAACATTATTGGCCAAAAGAAACAGTTCTTTTTCTTCCAGATTATTTGCCTTAATTGTATTGGAAAGTTTACGGATATAATATGCTTTGTCACTCCTGACAGCCTTTTCTGCCGGGAATGAGGTTGGGCACTTATATGGACGTGATTCCCCGCCCGGCACCCAAAGAACCAAAATATCCGCACCTTCATAAATAGTCTGCTCAACAATGGGAACATATTGCGGCTCAATCAGATTGCACTTTTGCAGTAATTCTTTGTTAATGCGGTCTATGGAATCCGGAGTAAGCCCGCTGACCGGAAGCTTCGGCATGCCATCCTCTTCCTCCACTCCAATAATAATATATCCGCCGCCCCAGTTATCAATGTCGTTAGCAAATGCACAGATGGAATGTAGAATTGGTTCCGGATTCCAATTCCTTTTATACTCAACCCGTGCATTCTCAACAACTCTGCGGTTGATTAATTCCGTTATATTAATTGGCAAGGCCATGCTGATTCCCCCTTTAATATCCCTTTATGATACCCCTTTATGATACCCCTTTATCATACCCTTTTATTATAAGGAGTATGTATGGAAAATTCAAGGTACTATCTGTTCAATTTTTATCTGCCACCGTCGTCTCTCACCTTCAGCACAAACAGCCTCGCAAGATAATCCCCCTGCCGCACTCCCGCCGTCTTAATGCCGCTGGCCTGATCCGACAGAATCAGTCCGTAATTCATGAGTTCATCGCCGTAGCATGTGTATGGAAGCTCCGCCATTCCCTGTTCCCGGATCTCATACTCCCCCTCTTCCAAAAGCCCCGAAAGCCTCATCCTGCAAAATCCTGCATTTACCGGCTGCAGCACTCTAAAGTAAGCCGCCAGCGCCTCCCGTTTGTCCGGAGAAACCACGATCCAGCCAGCCTCGCTGCGTTCACCCTCAAAGGGACTGATCAACCGGTAAAAGGTCCCATCTGCAATCAGCCGACGGTTTGCCTTCATAAATGCAGTCTGGTTCTTCATCTGTTCAAGCTCCGCCTCACAGATTGCCGTTACATCCATCTCATACCCAAAGGTACCGAAATACGCACAGACTGCCCGTGTCTCCATCGGAACACGGCGGTGTGTCTGGTGGTTCGGAGCCGCGGAGACGTGACTGCCCATGGAGCTTAAAGGGTAAACGTAAGAAGTACCGTACTGAATTTTTATACGCTCCACTCCATCCGTGTCGTCCGAAGTCCATGCCTGCGGCGCATAATAGAGCATTCCGGGGTCAAACCGCGCACCGCCGCTGGCACACGATTCAAACAGAACGTGAGGGAATTTGCGAATCAGCCGCTCATACAGACGGTAGACTCCCAGAATCTGCCGGTGCATGACGGTTCCCTGATAGGCGGCATCCCTCCCTGAAGACCACGCCTCAGTGATGCTGCGGTTCATATCCCATTTGATATAGCTTAAATGCCCCCGCCCGATGATGTCCTCCATCAATCCGCCGATATAATCGATCACCTCGTCCTTCGAAAAATCCAGAACCAGCTGGTGGCGGCCGACACAGCGCGGCCTGTCCTCGCTGCCCAGCACCCAGTCCGGATGCGCCTCATACAGGCGGCTGTCCCGATTGACCATCTCCGGCTCAAACCAGAGACCAAAGGAAAGCCCCATGGCCCGTATTTTCTCCGACAGCCCTTCGATGCCGTCCGGCAGTTTCTTCCGGTCCGCATACCAGTCCCCAAGCGAGGAAGTGTCATCGTCACGGCGGCCAAACCACCCGTCGTCCAGGACGAACAGCTCCACACCGGCCTCCCTGGCCTTTTCCGCCAGGGTCAGAAGCTTCACTTCCTGAAACTTCATATAGGTGGCTTCCCAGTTATTGATTAAAATAGGGCGCTCCCGGTCTCTCCACCAGCCCCTCGCCAGTCTGGTCCGGAACAGCTGGTGGAACACCTGGCTCATTCCGTTTAAGCCCCTGTCAGAATAGACCAGCACCGCCTCCGGGGTCTGGAAGCTCTCCCCTGCTGCCAGCGGCCAGGAAAATCCCTCCGGATGGATACCAACCATAATTCTCGTTGTCCCCATGGTGTCAACCTCGGCACTGGCAAGAAAATTACCGCTGTATACAAGGGCGGCCGCGATGACTTCCCCTGCCGTCTCCCCCGTATCCGGTCTCAGCAGCGCCAGAAATGGGTTAAACTGATGGCTGCTGTGGCCTCTCATGCTGTGAACCGACTGTATCCCCTGGTGCAGCGGATGGAAGTCGGGATAACGCTCCCGCCCCCAGGCACCGGCCAGATCGAGCATCGTATAGCGGCTGTCCGGCAGATCGAGGCTCAGACTCATGGCCTGCTCCAGCCGGATTCCCTGACAGCCCTCCAGACATTCAAACCGGGCATTTCTGGCAATTATCGGAAAATCACTGTATATAGTATAACTCAGCACCAGCCGCACGCGGATCAGGCTGTCCTCTAAATACAGCTCCAGAGAACAGGCTTCCCCGTCCTCCTCCACATACGTGGCCGGCAGTCCCTCAAGCGGCTTTTTTCCTGCAAAGATGCGATGCCCTGTATAGGTAAATCCGGTTATCCGGCTTCCATTTCCGCAGGCAATGCGGTAAGCCGGATAACGCATATCCCCCGTTCCATACACCGGATACTCCTGCCGCACATGCTCCCTGGAAAATGTATTATCGCCCTCAAAAGGACACGGTGCCATATCTCTCACCGCATATTCCAGCATATGGCCATAGTCTTCCCTGTCGCGAATCCTTTTTCCATAGTACAGCTGCCCGACAGAGCGGTCAGGCAGAAGTTTCATAATATAACTGATTTCCCGGTTATAAAGGTGGAACTCTTCCGTTCTCTCGTGAAAAACAATAGCCATATCCTGTAATCCCCCTCTTCCGTCACTCTATCACAGACAGGACAGCGCATGTTCCAAATCCGCCTTCAATACGTCTGCGCCTTCCAGTCCGCAGTGAATCCGCAGCACATTCTGATCCGCTCCCAGAAACTGGCACGCCTCCTCATCCTGCCTCGCGTGCGGCATACAGACAAGACTCTCAAAACCGCCCCAGGAAACGCCGATCTTAAACAGCTTAAGCCGCTTTGCCACTTCCTTGGCCTGCTCTGCGCTGCCTTCTATCTCAAAACTCAACAGCCCCGTATTTCCGCTCTGCTGCCGCTTCATCAGCTCATACTGCGGATGGGATAAAAGTCCCGGATAATAGACCTTTCTCACCTTCGGATGGTTCTCTAAGAACGCCGCTATATCCATGGCCGTCGCCTGATGGCGTTCCACACGCACCTCCATCGTCCGCAGACCGCGTATGATCAGCCACGCCTCCATCGGACCGATGATTCCGCCAAAGAGCTCCCTCTGCTGCCTCAGGCGCGCCATGAGCTCCTCGTCCTTCACCGCGAGAACACCTCCGATAATATCGCTGTGTCCGCCCATATACTTGGAGGTGGTGTGCATCACAATATCAGCCCCCAGCTCCAGCGGCTTCTGGTAAATCGGCGTACAGAAGCTGTTGTCAATATAGACGTAAGCGTGGTGTTTCCTCGCTGTCCCGGACACCGCCTGAATGTCCTGAAGGGACAGTACGACAGAAGAAGGGCTCTCCAGGATAATCAGATCCGTCTGATCCGTGACGGCTTTTTCAAATTCCTCCGGCTCATCCCCTTTTACATAGGTGACGCTCATATCCAGGTGTTCCCTGCAGTATTCATTGAGAAATGTCTTTAATGGTCCATACGCGTTCCGGATACAGACCACATGGCTCTTTGTTTTACAGACAGTGAGAACCGCCGTCGTAGCCGCCGCCATGCCCGAGGCAAACGCCAGCGCGCCGGTCCCGTGCTCCAGAGCCGCCACCTTGTCCTCCAGAATCCGCACCGTCGGATTCTGCACCCGCCCATAGCAGTATGTATGTTTGTCCGTCTTATCACTGTCATAGTAATCATCAATGGTCTCAAACACATTGAGTGAATTCATAAAAATCGGAGGAACAACGGCATTATAATAATGCTCATATTCCTCCCCATAATGGGCTGTCACCAGCTTATCACTTTTTAAATACTCCGATTGATCAGTCATCTCATATCCCCTTTCCCATTACCTATATGCTATGTGATAGGTTCACACAGGGGAGCACGAATTTCCTTCTTTACCGCCCCCTGAAGCCTTATCCGATTTCCATTACCGCTGTTGTCTGATATCTCTGTAAACTGCCTCTAAAAGCTTGTCATTGATGGACTGGGCCTTCCTTACATTCTTTTCACAGATGGCCTCATAAAGCTCCTCATGGAGCGGGATACTCTCCAGAAACGGGTCTTCCATATTAAGAGGGAACTCCCAGAACTTCTCCATCACGTTGTTTAAGGACAGAATCAGCTGATACATCACCTGGTTATGGCAAAGCCGGTAGATGGTATAGTGGAATTTCTTGTCCTCCGCCGTCTGCTGCAGGCCCCTACGGTATTTGCTCATCAGAATATCCTTAATTTCTCCAAGCTCCTTTAACTCCTCGTCGGTGATGGTGTGGATCAGCATCCGCAGAATCTCCCGTTCCAGAATCTTGCGCACTTCCAGCGCTTCCAGAAGACGTTCCTTTTCCTGTGTGAAATCAATGACCTGTACACCGTCGGCATCCACCAAACCACCCACATAGGCGCCTTTCCCATTCTGAATCTCCAGAATCCCCCTGGCTTCCAGTGTCTTCATAGCCTCCCTCAGAGAAGTCCTGCTGACCCCCATCATGGCCAGCAGGTTCTCCTGCGAGGGAAGTTTGTCCCCCGGATTCAAATCATGTTCTCTGATATAATCCAGAATAAACCGTATGATCTCGGACTGGAGGGAAGTCCTCTTTATCTTATTAACCATCGTGCTCTCTCTCTTAAAATAATATTTTTTTAACCATATCATAATAAACAGAGACTGTCAATCAACGCCCTTCGCCTGGTTCAAAAGATGGCAGGAAACGTAATGTCCCGTCTCGATTTCCCTAAGCTGCGGTGTCACGCTGCGGCATTGTTCCGTGGCGTATTTACACCGTTTCTCGAATCTGCATCCCTCCTTGCAGTTGATCGGACTTCCCACCTCGCCTTCCAGCGGAATCAGTGTCTTCGAGCGCTCAAATTCCGGATCCGGTACGGGAATTGCCGACAGCAGTGCCTTCGTATACGGGTGCTGCGGATTCCGGTACAGCTCCGCGCTGGATGCCAGCTCCACGATATGTCCCATGTACATGACGCCCACCCGGTCGGATATGTGTTTCACCATGGATAAATCATGGGCGATAAAGAGGTACGTCAGCCCCAGCTCCTTCTGGAGGCGCACCAGCAAATTGACCACCTGAGCCTGGATCGACACATCGAGAGCCGATATGGGTTCATCACAGACGATGAACTTCGGGTCCACGGCCAGCGCCCTGGCAATGCCGATTCTCTGACGCTGTCCGCCGGAGAATTCGTGAGGGAAGCGGTTCGCATGTTCCTTGTTGAGCCCCACCAGGCTTAACAGCTCATGCACCCGCTCCATCCGCTCCTTACCCGGATATAAATCATGGTTCTTCATTCCCTCCGCCACGATGTCGCCCACCGTCATTCGCGGGTCTAAGGAGGCGTAAGGATCCTGGAAGATGATCTGGGCGTTCTTTTTAAACCATTTTATCTCATCCTTCGTCTTTAACTGGCTCACATCTCTTCCGGCGAACTCGATAGTCCCCGAGGTGGCCGGATACAGCTTTACGACGGTTCGTCCGCAGGTCGTCTTGCCGCATCCCGACTCCCCCACCAGCCCCAGGGTCTCCCCGGCGCAGATGTCGAAGGACACGTCATCCACCGCCTTTAAAATCCCCTTTTTCCGCACTGGAAAATACTTCTTCAAATGTTCCACATGGACCATGGGTTTCTGATTATCTTTATCCATCCCTGTCATGATTCAAAAACCCTCCTTATATCATCGTAATCAAATGCCTCCCTGGCCATCGGATGATGGAGCCAGCAGGCTGCCTTGTGGGTATCTGACACCTCCGTATATTCCGGCGGCGCCTGACGGCAGATTTCCATGCAGTACTTGCACCTTGTGGCAAATCCGCAGCCCTTCGGCGGCGAGATGAGATCCGGCGGCGTCCCCGGAATTACCTCCAGCTGCGCCTTGTTCTCCACATTCAGCCTGGGTACCGCGTTTAACAGGGCATTGGTGTACGGGTGCTGCGGCGCATTGAAAATGTCGAAGACATTACCATATTCCACAATGCATCCCGCATACATAACCGCGATCGTATCCGCCATACCGGCCACAACTCCCAGATCGTGGGTAATCATGATAACCGATGTATTGTTTGCTTTCTGTATCTCCTTCAGCAGTCCGATGATCTGCGCCTGAATCGTAACATCCAGCGCCGTAGTCGGTTCATCCGCAATCATCAGCTTCGGATTGCAGGCCAGCGCGATGGCGATTACCACTCTCTGACGCATTCCGCCTGAAAATTCATAGGGATACTGATGCACTCTCTCATCCGGATTGGGAATATCCACCTTTTTAAGCAGCTCCACAGCCCTCTGCATGGCTTCCCGTTTTCCTACCTTCTGATGTTCCACGATGCTCTCCATGATCTGCCGCCCGATCTTCATGGTCGGATCCAGAGATGTCATGGGATCCTGGAAGATCATGGCCGCATCCTTGCCTCTGTAATCCTGCCACTGTTTTTCCGTAAACCTTAAAATATCCGTGCCTTCAAATAAAATGCTGCTCTCTTTCTTTACCTCTCCCGGGGGTGAGGCGATCAGCCCCATAACCGCCTTGGAAGTCACCGTTTTACCGCTTCCGGACTCCCCGACGATTGCCATGGTCTTTCCGGCGTCCAGCGTAAAATCCACGCCCCGGACCGCCTGTACCTCCCCGGCATATGTATGAAATGAAACCTTTAAATTCTTAACCTCAAGTAATGGTTGACTCATAGGTGATGCCTGCCTTTCCTCTATTATTCACAAACAGTGCTACTGGCGCAGTTTCGGATCAAATGCATCCCTGAGTCCATCGCCCAGCAGGTTAAATGCCAGCATGGTCACAGAGATTGCCAGCGCCGGGAAAATCAGCTCATGAGGATAGTAGGACATCTGCTGCTGGCCCAACGCGGCCATAGCGCCCCAGCTTGTCAGCGGCGGCTGGATTCCCATACCTACGAAGCTTAAAAACGCTTCCGCAAAGATAAAGGATGGTATGGAAAAGGTTGTATTGATAATAATCAGGCTCAATGTATTGGGAAGCAGGTGCGTTACGATGATCTGAAGAGGAGGCGTTCCCAGCGCCCGGGCTGCCAGAACGTATTCGCTCTCCTTCAGCTCCAGCACCTGGCCTCTCACGATTCGCGCCAGATTCGTCCAGCTTGTGATACACAGCGCGATCAATAGGGAGGTCATGCCCTTTCCCAGCACCACGGACATGATAATAACCACCACCATGTACGGCACTCCCACCAGGATTTCCACAATTCTCATCATGATATCATCCACAAGTCCGCCGCAGTACCCGCTGATGCCGCCATATAAAACTCCGATGACGAGTGACACGATCGCGCCCACGATACCAATCGTTAAGGAGATTCTTCCCCCCATCCAGATTCTCGCGAAGATATCCCGCCCCAGATCGTCCAGTCCGAACCAGTGCTGCAAGGAGGGCGTCTGATTCGTAAATTCAATATTCTGCTCGTCAAACGGGTGGGGATAAATATACGGCCCTATGGCGCACATCACCAGAATTAACAGGAGCACCACCAGGCTCACCATCGCTACTTTATTCTGTTTTAATCTCCGGACCGCGTCCTGCCAGTAGGAGATACTGGGGCGCACCACGGACTCTGATTTCTGTTCATCCACCCCGACACGCCGGAATAGATCCTTTGTTACTGTCATTTCATTTCCCTGTTCCATGGCTCTCCTCCTTACTTTCCTTCAATGATGCCCTTACGGACTCTCGGGTCAACGATTGCATATAAAATATCCATCACGACAATCGAAAGAATGAAGATGAAGGAAAAGAATATGGTCGTAGCCAGAACCATCGGGTAATCACGGCCATTGACGCTGTCCACGTAGTAACGGCCCAGACCCGGTATGGAGAAAATTCTCTCGATCACGAAGGACCCCGTCACGATTCCCGCCACCTGCGGCGCCACGATCGAGATAATCGGAGTGATGCTGTTGCGGAGCACGTGGCGTGTAATGATTTTCCAGTTGGACAGCCCCTTGGCCTTGGCCAGCAGGATATAGTCAGAGCTCAGCACATCCAGCACCGAGGACCGCATAAACCGCGAATACGTAGCCAGGCCGCCGATCGATGCCGCCAGCGTCGGCAGCGCCGTATAACGGAAAATGTCGGGAATCTTCATCCCCGGAGACACCCAGCCGACAATCGGAAAATAATCTCCGCCGCCGTATTTCTGGAGCAGGGCGGCAAAAACGAAGCTTGGGATGGATACCCCCACAATTGCGATAAATATCGTAATGAAATCGATCCACGTCCCCCGGTGGAAGGCCGCCAAAATTCCCAGAAGCAGACCGAGAACCAGTCCTAACACCACGGCCTGAATCCCCAGCCTTGCAGAAGCCGGAAAACGGTCCTTAATAATCTGATTCGCAGTAAGGCCCGGAGTCTTATAAGACTCTCCCAATTCTCCGTGAAGAAGATTCTTCAAATAAATAACATACCGTTCCCCCATCGGCTTATCCAGCCCCCAGCGGGCCTTCAGGTTCTCCACCACAGCCTCGGGAAGCACCTTGGTGTCCGCCTGCATCGGATCGCCCGGTATGACGCTGACCAGGAAGAAGGTTATTGTCAGAATTACCCAGAGTGTAACAATCATATAACCTATCTTCTTCAAAATATACTTTACCATCTTGAACCTCCCATCCTGTTTCTGACTCATGCGTTTCGTCGTAATCCATTTGCCGTAATCCATTGATTCATGCCGTGCAGTAATAGTCAGGCGCACAATGCGGGGCAGTAAATACCTGCCCCGCATTGTCAAAGTCCATGTTCCTGTCTCTTAATCCTATTCTACATATGCACTTTTCAGTTCGATTGCCGGGCCGCCGGCTCCATTAATATAGAAGCCCTTCACGCTGCTCTTTGCCACATTCTTGTCGTATGTAAAGGTAATCGGCGCCAGACCACAGTGTTCCACTGTGATAATCTTCTCTGCCTCTGCAAATTTCTCGCCGCGCACCTTCATATCGGATTCCGTCTTGCACGCCTCCACCAGCTCATCGTACTTCGCATCGGAGAAGAATGCCGGGTTGTTGCCGTCGCCGGTCATATAGCACTGCATAAATGTCATCGGATCATTATAGTCAGCGCCCCATCCGGTCTGGCATACCTGATACAGCCCCTTAGATACCTGGTTGTTAAAGGATGAATTGTCGGATGCCGTATCGATTTTAACAATCACGCCAAGCTTTGTCTGCCACTGGTTCTGGTAATACTCTGCCTGAACCTTCGTATCATTATCAGAGTTCTTCTGAAGGAACGTCACTGTAATCTGCTCTCCCTCTTTTCCGAGCTCCTTTAAGCCCTCCTCCAGCAGTGCCTTCGGATCCTGAGCCAGAAAATCCTTCATCGGCTCCGGATAGATATCGCGGAACAGTTCTTCGCCGATACTTAAACCGTAAGGAATCATGCCGTAAGCGGCCTGGTCCTTCTTCATAACATTTTTAACGAGAGATTCTCTGTCCAGCGCGATGGAAAATGCCATACGGATCTTCTCATTTGTAAAGATTCCGTTGGGATCTTCATTGTTAAAGCAGATATAGCTGTATCTCGGCTGCGGTCCCTCTAAGAGCTGGACCTCGCCGCCGTCGATTTTAGCCTTTAACGTATCTGCATACTCGCTGCGGACCTTTCTTAAGATATCAAGCTGACCCTGATTAAACATCTGCTCTCTCGTATTCTCGTCCTGCGCCAGCACCATGTTGACGGTTTCCAGCTTTACATTTGCCGCATCCCAGTAATTCGGGTTCTTCTTCAGCACGATCTTGGAACCGCGGACCCACTCTGATGCGTAGAATGGACCTGAACTGCTGAGTTCATCTGCCGTCGCACCGTAGGAAGAGTTCTTCTCGCCCTGTGTCTTGGATTCCGGGACCGGAGTCACATTGGCAAATGTCATCAGCTGTAAGAAATATGGAAGCGGTTCTGTCAGGGTGATTTCCAGCGTCTTGTCATCAACCGCCTTCGCCGCTACATCTTCCTTGCTTCCCTTGCCCGTATTGAAATCCTCTCCGCCTTTGATGCAGTAGAAGATTCCCGCGTTGTGACAGTTGACTTCCGGATCAAAAATCCTGCGAATAGAGTTTACATAATCCTGAGCCGTTACGGCCGTACCGTCGGAATACTGATTGTCTCTCAGCTTAAAAGTCCATACCAGTCCGTCATCGGAGGTCTCCCAGCTCTCTGCGCCTCCAGGCGTCACTTTTCCGTCCATCAGACGGATCAGCGTCTCCTGAATCTCCAGCACAATTGCATTCTTCTGCTCGTCATCGGAACGGCCCGGATCCAGCGTATCCGGATCACTGAACATTGGAATAGTCACCACCTGTTCCACAGCACCCGCAGGCGCTTCTTCTGCCTTTGTTTCGCCTCCGGCCTTCGTCTCACTGCCCGCTGCAGTCGTCTGCGTACCGGTCGTATCCGGTGTAGATGTCTTGGAGCTGCCGCACGCGGTTAAGGATGCCGCCATCACTGTTGCCAGACATAAAGCTAACCATCTTTTTTTCATAAAATCCTCTCCTTCTCTAAAACATTTTAAGCAATTAACAGATTCTGTTATTTCATTGCTTTACAACCAATCATCTAAAGCTCTTTATATCTCTCACTACGTATAAATTCATCCAGGGCAACGCTTTCCCCCTCATGAATTCTGGAATATTCAGCCGCTAACGCAATGATATGGCTCTGTATCGACACATCGACGCCGGTTCTTAACTGTCCCTTCGTCTCGCCTTCCTCTACCGCCGCCAGAAAATCGTGGATCAGGCGGTTATCGCCTCCCGCGTGGCCGGATAAATCGCCTGCCGTCGCATTGATATCATAAACCTCCGTCTCTTTTCCAAAATTCGTAACCTTCACAATTCCCGTATGTAAATCACCGATGATATCCCCCATAGTGCCCATGACCTTGATATCACGGCCTCCTCCGCTGGTAAATGCACTCATGGTAAAGTTGACCGTCACACCGCCCTCAAATTCCATATTGACCACCTGATGGTCCACCACGTTGTTATCGCAGTGATAGACACAGCGGCCGTAAGGTCCGGTCTTAATCTGGTCATAGATGGCCTCCTCGGTCAGTGTCTGGGAGAGTACGCAGCACGGCCACGCATCGTCACCGGTCAGATTCTTCTCAACAACATTGCGGATTCCAGTGCCTTTATCCGTGATATAGATCTTTTCCGCATCATACGGACAGTTCTCCTTTGCCGCACATCCGTCGAGGCAGCGCATGGCACAGCCGTCCGGAGCCATGGATTCCTTAAATAAATAGGTGGAACCATAGGATGAAACCCGTTCGCACTTCTTTCCCAGGAGCCATACGAAGATATCCATGTCATGGCAGCATTTTGCAAGAATCATCGGGCTCGTCTCCACAGAGTCGCGCCAGTTGCCTCTCACAAAGCTGTGAGCCTGGTGCCAGTATTTGACGTTCTCAAGTCCCTGGACGCTGACCACGTCTCCGATCTGTCCGGACTCGATCACCTCTTTTATCTTCGAATAAAATGGAGTATAACGGAGCACATGCCCCACAGCTACCATACGTCCATATTCGTGGGCCGTTTTCTGCAGAAGGAGACACTCCTCCAGGCTGGGAGAAATGGGCTTTTCGCAGAGAATGTGATATCCCTTCTTAATCGCCTCCACCGCCTGGGCCACATGCTGTTTGTCCTGGGTCGCTATCACCAGGATATCGGCGAGCTTCGGCTGTTTCAACAAGTCTTCCACCGTTTCAAAACAATTTTCAGGCGCTACCCCGTACTCTTCCCGGGCCGCCTCCCTCTTTCCGGCAACCGGGTCCGCCACCGCCACTACCTTCATCTCCTCCGGCGCTACAAGCTGATAATGGGCATAGATATCATTTCCCCGATTGCCCAGTCCTGCAATTGCCGCTGTTACTGGTCTCTCCATATTGATGTCCTCCTTAATATGAGCTCCTGACGGATCTTTACAAATCCCACAGGTGCGATACATGCCATCTCCGCTCCTTCTGCCTCTAAACCGGGTACGTAAAAAGGAAAGTAAGAGGATGGCTGATTGACATAATTCATAAGGCTTCATTTTCCGTCCATCCAAAGCCATGCGGGAATCATAAATAACATTGGACCTGTAAGCTATATGCTATATGCTATATGATAGGTTAAAAACTTAAAAAATAAAAAAACGACCTCCTCGTTCTCATCTGCTTACATTAAAAATAGCACATTACTCAATATTTGTCAATATATCCATTCTTTTTTAGAACATTTGACGAACCCCCTCCCTTATGGAGCCAGCACACAGCGGACTTTTTCACAGCCTGGCCGGAAAAGAGAGAGCGGGCGGCAGGGAGGGAAAGGTGAATGATGCAGAGGTCGGTGGGACTTAGGGCGAACAGCCGCCGGAGCAGGGGCAAAATCGCGTTTTCAGGACGCAGCGGTAAGTCCCCCTCACATACGTTCGGCGGAATGGTTTGCGGGCACTGAGAGCGAACGCATCCGGCGTTCGGTCGAATTGCCCGGGACCCCTGCGGAGGGGGCTGTTCGCCCTTAGAGCGTGTTTGAAAAATGCTTTCTGCCAGCTGTGCGTCACACTTTGTGGGAGATTTGGCCCCGATGAAGGAGGCGTAGTGGGCTACGCTGACTGAATTGGGGCCAAATATGCCGCGAAGTGGGGCGTGCAGATGGCGGGAATGATTTTTCAAACACGCTCTAGTCCCACCCCCTCGGAATCCCTGAATCTTTCCCTCCCTGCCGCCCGCTCTCCCTTTTCCTCAATCCCCCACGCAAAAAGTCCGCGTATCTCCTCCTCCCTCCTCACTCCCCCTGAGCCGTATACATCTGAAAATACTCCCCTTCCGCACGCATCAGCTCCTCATGGGTCCCTTTCTCCACCACTTCTCCCTGCTTGATCACCAGGATCAGATCCGCATTTCTTATGGTCGACAACCGGTGTGCGATCACGAAACACGTCTTCCCCTCCATCAGCTTCCTCATGGCCTCCTGGATCTGGATCTCCGTCCTGGTATCCACGTTGGAGGTCGCTTCGTCGAGAATCAGCATCCTCGCCTCCAGCAGCATAGCACGCGCTATGGTCAGCAGCTGCTTCTGCCCCTTTGATATATTCGTCCCGTCATCTGTCAGAATCGTATCATAGCCTTCCGGAAGGCGCTTGATAAACGAGTGGATTCTGGCCGCCTTCGCCGCCGCCACGACCTCCTCCATCGTAGCCCCCTCTTTTCCGTATGCCAGATTCTCATAGATGCTTCCGTGGAACAGCCACGTATCCTGCAGCACCATGGCGTATGATTTCCTGAGACTCTTTCTCGTCACCTCCCGGATCTCATGGCCATCCACCCGGATTTCCCCGGAATTCGGGTCATAAAAACGCATCAGGAGGTTGATCAGTGTCGTTTTCCCCGCGCCCGTGGGGCCCACAACCGCAATAAGCCTGCCCTGCTCCGCCTTCAGGGAAAGGTCGTGCAAAATAATCCGGTCCTTTTCATAGCCGAAATTCACATGGGACAGTTCGACCTCTCCCCGGACTTCCTCCCCCTCGCGTCCCAGCTCTGCGGCGCCGGGCGCATCTGCCGTCTCCGGAATCTCATCCATCAGCACAAACACCCGCTCCGCCGCGGCCAGCGCAGACTGCAGGTCGCTCATAATGTTGGCAGCCTCATTGATCGGGCCGGAAAACTTTCTAGAATATAGTACGAAAGAAGAGATCTGCCCTACCGTCATATAGCCGACGAGATAGAGGAGCGCGCCGAATACACTGATTAAGGACAGCGAGAGATTATTGATAAAATTCACCATAGGCCCTACCACACTGCCGTAGTATTCCGCCCTGTAATACGTCTCCACGGCTTCCTTATTCCGCTCCGCAAATTTTCGAATGACATTTTCCTCCTGGCAGTAGGCCTTTAAGGTCTTCTGTCCGGTTACCATCTCTTCCACGAAGCCGTTTAAATTCCCCAGACTTGCAGATCTCGCACGGAAGAGCGGACGTGTCTTACCCGTTATGAACTTCGTAATACAGGCTGACAGCGGCACCGTAAACGCAAATACCAGCACCAGTCTCGGCGATATGACCACCATCATGTAAAGGGCGCCTCCCACCGTGATCACCGTGGTTAAAATCTGTATCAGATCGCTGGACAGCGACTCATTAACCGTGTCGATATCGTAGGAAATACGGCTGATAATATCTCCCGTCTGGTGAAGGTCGTAATACCCCGCGGGCAGAGCCAGCATCTTGTCAAATACGTCCTTTCTCATCCGGTATACCACTTTCCGGCTGATGGTAATCATCAGAACCGAAAGCGCATAGGACAGCACCGAGGAAATCACGTAAAATGCCGCCATCCATCCGGCATAATGGAAAACTCTCGAAAATTCCACCTTCCCCATACCCGGCTCGATGGCGTCAATGGCATAGCCCGAAAGCATGGGCCCCACCAAAGCCAGCAAATTGCTCCCCACCGTCATGATAGCAGCCAGGAGCAGGAGCCATTTATACTGAATCATATAGCGTCCGAGGCGGAGAATCGTGTGCTTTCTCTGAACCAGAGAGCGCCCCTGCGACTCATTATATGCGGCCTCCAGCCGTTTTTCACTTCTGCTGCGTGCAGCCATGGTCCCGCCCCCTTATATTCCCATCTGGGATTTTCCAATTTCCCGGTAAATTTCACACGTCTCCATCAGCTCCTGATGCGTCCCGTAACCGATCATCTGTCCATCCTCCAGCACCATGATGTGATCCGAATTCATGATGGAACTGATTCTCTGGGCGATGATCACGCAGGTCGTCTCCGCAAAATGTTCCCTCAGCTCCTTCCGAAGCGCCGCGTCCGTCTTATAATCCAGCGCACTGGAGGAATCGTCCAGAATCAGAATATCCGGTTTGGCTGCCAGCGCCCGGGCAATCAGAATTCTCTGCTTCTGCCCGCCGCTTAAATTGGCCCCCTTGATATCCAGCTGCGCTGAAATACCGCCTTTTTCCTCCACAAACTCACTGGCCCGGCCGTAAAGAACCGCTTCCATGACAGCTTCCTCACTTAGCTCCCTGCCCATATTGATGTTTTCCATAATGGTATCTTCAAATATCGTATCATTCTGAAATACGGTTCCGAAACGCTTTCTCAGCTCATGCAGCCCCATGGTGCGCACATCTCTTCCATCAATGCGGACCGCGCCCTGATCGGCATCGTAAAAACGCATCAGCAGGTTCACGATCGTCGTCTTTCCCGCTCCCGTGGCGCCTATAATCCCCAGCGTCTCGCCCCGCTTCAGCCGGAAACAGATGTCCTCCAGGTTATTTTCAACCTTATTATAGGAAAAGGATACGTGGTCAAATTCCACGTGGACTGCACCATTCTCCTCGCCAGTCCCCGCTTTTTTCTCCGTTCCTGTCTCGGTCTCCCACGCAGCTTCCTCCTCAGCTTCCATCTCCTGGAGAACCAGCTCCTGATCCGCATCCAGGACCTTCACAATACGCGAGGCCGAAGCCGCAGCCTTCGAAATCATGATAAACAGCCTGGAAATGGACATCAGCGCATTCAGAATGATCGTAAAATACGTCATGAACGCCAGTATTTTTCCGACCTCCGAAGCCCCCTGGTTCACCCGGCAGGCTCCGGCCAGAATAACAGCCACAAGCCCCAGATTTAAAAGCACATTCATCACAGGATTAGTGATGCTGGTGGTCACCGTAGCCTTCCGCTCCCAGTCCACCACCTCCCGGTTCGCCCGGTCAAAACGCTCCCGCTCATATGATTCCTTAGACAGCGCCTTAATCACACGGATACCCGCAATATCTTCCCGGATCAGCCGCACAAACCGGTCCACCCGCTCCTGCAGAACGGAGAACATGGGAATCGTCTTCCTTGAGACCACCACCACGACAATCGTAAGAAGCGGAAGAACCGCCAGCAGGATACACGCCAGTACCGGATCCAGCGCCATAGTCATGGTAATGCCGCCGATTAGGAGGATCGGTGCCCGTACTCCCAGCCGCTGGACTCTTCCGAGCATCTGATGAACGTTGTACGTATCGCTGGTCAGCCTGGATATCAGAGACGGCCTGGTGAAACGGTCGATCTGAGTGTTGGATAAGCGGCTCACCTTCTCGAATAAATCTCCCCGAATCGTCTCGATGGCGCTGCTGGCCACCCGGGATGCCATCCGGTTCGCCGCAACGCTGAACACCACCGCCAGAATCGAACAGAAAATCATGAAAAATCCCCACAAAAATATTTCCGGCCTCTGGTTTGCCGGAATCACCGTATCGATCATATAAGCCAGTGTCCACGGAAGAAATAAATCCATCAGCGTACCGGTAAACTTAATCAAAAAACCGATCGCCATACGCAGATAATACGGTTTTAAATAATACGAAAATATCTTCTTCATACTTCTACCTCGCCCAATGCCTCCATTATACAGGATTCAGCTGAAGCGTGCAAGAATCCGATCACTTTCCTATTGCACGAAAAACCGCCGTCCCGCGGCCATACCAGCCGCAGGACAACGGTTCTCCTGCACCTCTTCTTACTGTTCGCTTTCCTGCTTCGGCGGGCGGTTCACTGCCAAAGGCAGATTAATTCCCACCGGATTTAAGATAATACCGATGGCATCGCCTGCTAGCACCTGGGAAACCTTCTCCGCCGGTACGATTACCGGCCGCAGCTGGTCTTCCCGGTTAAACTTCTGGAATTCCAGAATATCTGTAAATGCCGCCTGATAGACATCTCCGTTCTTCATCTTTACCAGCGGGATTCCATTGCCCTCTTTCTGTATGGCAAGAATGAAAGTCCCCTTCCGGAAATGCATCTCGATCTCTTCCTGCAGTTCCATGAGCCTGGAATTCATCTCCGGTCCCGGCTGCCTTCTCGCCTCCTGCATATAATAAAGAGCAGTTAAATGCAGCGCCGGATTCTCCACCCAGACCTTGTCCTCCTCGCCGGGCTCGTCTCCTCTCCGTCTGACGAACTCCTCCAGCTGGATAAGCTCCTCTTTCCCGGAATCTGCTACGAAAATAGCGTTCACTCCCATTGTATACAGATTCGTATAGAATAAAAGCAGCTGTTTATTTTCCAGTTTAACGATGCTTACCGGGATCTTTTCCCCAGCCAGGCTCTTTGCCTTGGCTTCCGCCTCCTCCGGCTTAAAAAACACCAGAACCTCATCGTCAAATGTCTCCGGATCACACACGACATACGGCAGCTTCGTACATGCAGAAACCACCACATACAGGGCCTTCGTGTCTCTCAAACGCCCCAGCACCGCCTGCTTGTCTGTCTGTGCGCCATTCTTTCCTTCGTTATCCATGGGTATTTCTCCTTCTCTCTGATCAATCCTATCGTTCCGCTTCGCCATGATCCGGCTTAAGCCTCATCCTTCTTTGTCATCGCTTCCCGTTCCTTCTTAAGCTCCTCGTACAGAGCGTAAAAAGTCCAGCCGCAGTTCGTCTCCGTGACTACTGCCTTTAACTCAACCTTCGGCACACCGGCCCGGCGCAGTCCCGCGAGCAGCTCGTCGATCCGCCGGTTCGTAAAATTCTTCATAACCAGCATCTCTTCCTCCAGCTCCGGAAGCACAGTTCCCTCTTCCGTCTCCCGCTCGTCAAATCCTTCGAAACCAGCCAGATAACCAACCGTCTGCCCGGTCTGTTCCGGTGTAATATTCTTTATCCGGATGCCCATGCGGATCAGAACACCCTTTAATTTTGCCGCTTTCGACGCGTTGCCAGCCTCTTTCTCTCTCTCCGGCTGATAATACAGAACCATCTCTTTCGCCGCCACGCCTCTTCCTCCTGTTCCTAAAGCAGATGTTTTCTTAATTCTTCCCCGCTCAGAGGGCTTAAATACGCAGGCGCGATATCAAATACCGTTTTACAGCCCGCCGCGCCTTCCTTACTCAGACGGTAAGCCGCTCTCGCATACGCCACGATGACGGAGGCCGTGAACTCAGGGTTCGAATCCAGCTTCAGGCTGTACTCGATCACATGGCTGTGCTCATTCTCCCATCCCGTCTTTCCGGTGCGTATCACAAAGCCTCCGTGAGGAATTCCCTTATGATCTCTCATGAGCTCTTCCTCACTGATAAACCGGACCGTCGTATCGTAATCGGCGAAATAGTTGGGCATCGTCACGATCTCTTCCTCGATCCGCTTTAAATCAGCCCCTTCTTCCGCCACCACAAAGCATTCTCTCGTATGCTTCTGTCTCGTAGTCAGCTCCGGATTCTCTCCATCTCTCACAGCCTTCAGCGCGGCCTCAACCGGCACCGTATACTGTCTGGCGTCCTTCACGCCTTCCACGCGGCGAATCGCATCAGAATGCCCCTGACTGACTCCCCGGCCCCAGAAGGTATAATCGCTGCCCTCCGGCAGAACGGCATTGCCATACAGACGATTCAGGGAAAACATTCCCGGGTCCCAGCCCACAGAGATAATTCCCACGTGGCCGCCCTCCTTCGCCGCCGCGTCCACCGCCTCAAAATGCTCCGGTATCCTGGCATGTGTATCAAAACTGTCAACGACATTAAAACACTTTGCAAACTGCGGCGTCTGAACCGGCAGATCTGTAGCACTCCCGCCGCATAAGATCATCACATCAATCTCGTCCTTCATGGACTCCGCCTCCTGGACAGAACAAACCTTCACCCCGGGCGTCAGAATGTTCAAAGACTCTTTATCTCTCCTCGTAAAGACTGCCGCCAATTCCATATCCGGGTTATGCTTAACCGCACACTCCACGCCCTTACCGAGATTCCCATATCCTAATATACCAATTTTGATTGTCATATTCGTACTTCCTCTCCTTGTCATGTACTATCTAAAAGCTATCCCCATTATACCCCGGCTGTCCCCCATATGTAAATTGCTTTTTTAAGCCCCTCACAAAAAACAAAGCCGCATGGTGTCCAACCGGCACCCCATGCGGCTCCTAACTTTCAACCTTCACTTCTCTGCTACCAATCCCAACTTTAACATCAGGCCAGTGCGGCCTCTTCCTCCGGCATCTCTAATGCGGTCGTCTCATACTTGTCCAGGATTACTCTCTGAATCATGTCACGGGTATTCGAATTAATCGGGTGTGCGATGTCGCGGTATTCTCCATCTGCCGCCTTGCGGCTCGGCATGGCGATAAACAACCCCTTTTCTCCCTCAATTACTTTGATATCATGGATTACAAATTCATTATCCAGTGTAATTGATACGATGGCCTTCATCTTTCCTTCTTTTTCGATACGTCTTACCCTAACATCTGTAATCTGCATGTCAAAACCCCTTCCCGTCACATTACCTATAATGTGTATCTTTCGTTTTTCTCTACGACAATTTTAATATTGTCCGGTGTACCTATGTAAGTCGTATTGGCGCGGATTGTATCCCGGCTTTCTACTATGCAGTTCTCAATAACCGTGTTGTCCCCAATATACACATCATTTAAAATGATGGAATTCTTAATCACACAGTTATTGCCGATATAGGCTTTTTTAAACAGAACGGAATTCTCAACTACCCCATTGATGATGCTTCCGCTGGATACCAGGCTGTTCTTCACCACTGCGCCTGGATTATACTTTGCCGGCGGCAGATCGTCGATCTTGGAATATACATCCGGATACTGACGGAAGAAGTAATCTCTGACTTCCGGTTTTAAGAAATCCATGTTTGTTCTGTAGTAGGATTCTACGGAAGCGATATTTCTCCAGTAGGAATCCATCTTGTACGCATAGATTCTCTTTAAATTCTTATATCTCACCAGAATATCATTGACAAAGTCGTAGCGGTCTTCCATCGCGCAGCGCTCGATCAGCTCAATCAGCTGACGTCTTCTGATCACATAAATGCCGCACGATACGGTATTGGAGGAAGCCACCATGGGTTTCTCCTCAAAATCGGTAATTCTGCCGTCCTCGTTGGTTCCCACCAGACCGAAACGGGTTACGTCCTCTCCCTCAGGAAGGTCCGTGCAGACTACGGTGATATCGGCCTTTTTCTCAATATGATACTCGAGCACCTTGCCGTAATCCAGTTTATAGATACCATCACCGGCCGAGATGACCACGTACGGTTCATGGCTGTTCTTTAAGAAGGTAAGATTCTGATATAATGCGTCGGCAGTTCCACGGTACCAGTCGCTGCTTTCCGCCGTAATGGTTGGCGTGAATACGAATAAACCGCCCTGTTTTCTTCCGAAATCCCACCATTTGGAAGAACTTAAGTGCAGATGAAGAGACCTGGAATTATACTGGGTCAACACTGCCACGTTCTGAATATGGGAATTCGTCATATTGCTCAGTGCAAAATCTATGCTGCGGTAGCTGCCTGCGATCGGCATGGCTGCAATCGCCCTCTTATTGGACAATTCCCGCATTCTCTTACTGTTACCGCCTGCTAATACAATTCCTATTGCTCTCATCGCATACCACCTGCCTTTATGATGTAATCTCCGCTTGCCAGTAATCCGTCGGGATAGTCCTCTACGATCGTCTCCCCTACAACGGCGGTGTTCTTTCCAACCTTTACATTATCCGGGATAATAGAGTTCTCACCCACGGTAACCAGGTCAAACTGGTATACCTTCGGGTCATACTTGCTCGGTGCGTATTCACCCACGCCGAGTGCGACGTTTGATCCAATCTTGACATTCTCAGCGATGACAGCCTTATCGACTACGGAACCGGCGCCAATCACGCTCTCACGCATGATGATGGAATCCCGGATCACGGCGCCCTTCGCCACGGTAACACCTGCACCGATTACGGAATTATGGACTTCTCCGAATATCTCGGAGCCCTCTCCGATGATGCTTCTCTCAATCACTGCATCTTCTGATACATACTGAGGCGGAATGATATCACTCTTGGTATAAATCTTCCAGTATTCCTCATATAAATTGAACTCAGGAATAATGTCGATTAACTCCATGTTGGCTTCCCAGTAAGAACCTAAAGTACCTACGTCCTTCCAGTAGCCATTGTACTCATAAGCAAATATCCTCTGTCCGGCTGCATGGCAGTACGGAATGATATGCTTGCCAAAGTCACAGCCTGGTTCCTCTGACATCTTAATCAAGGCTTCTTTCAGTACTTTCCAGCTGAATATGTAAATACCCATGGAGGCCAGGTTGCTTCTCGGGTTCTCCGGCTTCTCCTCAAACTCCGTGATACGGTTGTTCTCATCAGTAATTACAATTCCGAAACGGCTGGCTTCCTCAATCGGTACCGGCATGGCAGCAATGGTGATATCTGCATTATTCGCTTTGTGATACTCAAGCATAACCTCATAATCCATCTTATAGATGTGGTCTCCTGAGAGGATTAACACATAGTCCGGGTTATACGTCTCCATAAACTCCAGATTCTGGTAGATCGCATTGGCTGTACCGGTATACCAGTCGCTGCCTTTGCTCTTCTCATAAGGTGGGAGAACGGTTACTCCACCCACATTACGGTCCAAATCCCACGGAATACCGATCCCGATATGGGTGTTTAAACGTAATGGCTGATACTGTGTCAAAACTCCGACCGTATCAACTCCCGAATTGATGCAGTTGCTGAGCGGGAAATCAATAATACGGTATTTCCCGCCAAACGATACTGCTGGTTTGGCTACCTTCTGTGTCAGTACACCTAAACGGCTTCCCTGGCCGCCTGCCAAAAGCATGGCAATCATTTCTTTTTTAATCACGTTATCACCTCTTGCTGTTAGAATTTTATTGTACTAGCATTATACCACACATTTGAAAAATAGTGAACAAATTTTTGAAATATTATTATACTTTTTTGTGCATTTTCCGACATTTTTCCATAAATATGGTTTTCTTTTACATTTCATGCCAGATATAGTGTTTTTACACAGTCTCCCCCTTGAATCGCAGCCCAAAATACAGTATAATCTTAATAAGTATGCGATCATATCAAAAGGAGAAATCATTATGGATTTAGTGACAGTAAGGCAAATATATAAGGACAGGGAGCAGTATTTAAACAAAGAGATTTCCATCGGCGGCTGGGTCAGAAGCCTTAGAGATTCCAAGGCTTTCGGCTTCATCGTCCTAAGCGACGGTACCTATTTTGAGACACTTCAGGTGGTCTACCACGACACCATGGAGAACTTTTCCGAAATATCCAAACTGAGCGTTGGAACCGCCCTGATTATAAAAGGTACCCTGGTTGCTACACCGGAAGCCAAGCAGCCATTCGAGATTCAGGCGACAGAAATCGTCATCGAAGGTGCTTCTTCGCCAGATTACCCTTTACAGAAAAAACGACACAGTTTTGAGTATTTGAGGACCATCTCTCATTTACGTCCCCGCACCAATACCTTCCAGGCGGTATTTCGTGTCCGCTCCTTAATCGCCTATGCGATCCACCAGTTCTTCCAGGAGCGTGATTTTGTGTATGTACACACCCCGCTCATCACGGGAAGCGACTGTGAAGGCGCCGGCGAGATGTTCCAGGTGACGACGCTTGACTTAAACGACATTCCGAAGACCGACGAAGGTAAGGTTGATTTCAGCCAGGACTTCTTCTGCAAACCGACCAACTTAACCGTAAGCGGCCAGTTAAACGCAGAGACGTATGCCATGGCCTTCCGCAATGTCTATACCTTCGGACCTACCTTCCGTGCGGAGAATTCCAACACGACCCGCCACGCCGCCGAGTTCTGGATGATCGAGCCGGAGATGGCATTCGCCGATTTAAACGACGACATGGACCTGGCAGAGTCCATGTTAAAATACGTGATCCGCTACGTACTGGAGCATGCTCCGGAAGAGATGAGCTTCTTCAGCCAGTTCGTGGATAAGGGACTTTTAGACCGTCTCCACAACGTATTAAATTCCGAATTCGCCCATGTTACCTACACCGAGGCCGTAGAGCTTCTGGAGAAGCACAACGACGAGTTCGACTACAAGGTATTCTGGGGCTGTGATCTGCAGACCGAGCACGAGCGCTATTTAACAGAGCAGCTCTTCAAAAAACCGGTCTTCGTAACCGACTATCCGAAGGAAATCAAGGCCTTCTACATGAAGATGAACCCGGATAACAAGACCGTGGCAGCCGTTGACTGCCTCGTTCCGGGAATCGGCGAGATCATCGGCGGAAGCCAGAGAGAGGACGATTACGACAAGCTCACGGCCCGCATGGACGAGCTGGGGTTAAAGAAAGAAGATTACCAGTTCTATCTCGATTTAAGAAAATACGGTTCCACCCGCCATGCAGGCTTCGGTCTGGGATTCGAACGCTGTGTTATGTATTTAACCGGCATGTCCAATATCCGCGACGTTGTTCCGTTCCCAAGAACCGTAAACAACTGTGAACTCTAGAATTCTACCACAAATTCCCTACCATTCCGGCAGGGAATTTGTGGTATCTTTACTGGTAAAGCCGGGTGAGAAAAACGGCACCGGAAACAACTGAGGAACTATGAGGTGATGACTATGAAATTCGTACATATAGCAGACGTTCACTGGGGCATGAGCCCGGACAGCGATAAGCCCTGGAGCAAGGAACGCTCCCAGGATATCAAAGATACCTTCGCGAAAGCCGTCGCACAGGCGGGACAGCTGGAAGCCGACTGCCTGTTTATTTCCGGCGATTTATTCCACCGCCAGCCGCTGGCAAGGGATTTGAAAGAAGTTAATTATCTGTTTTCTACGATACCCGGTGTTCACGTCGTCATCATCGCAGGCAACCACGACCGCATCCGGAATAATTCCGCACTCTTAAGCTTTACCTGGGCGCCAAATGTGACTTACTTAATGGATGAGGAACTGCGATGCGTCTATTTCGAGGAGATCAACACGGAGGTCTATGGCTTCTCCTACCATACCACGGATATTCCGGAGAACCGCCTGGATCATCTGAAGGTGCCTAACAACGGCAGAATCCACGTCCTTCTGGGCCACGGCGGTGATGCCAACCATATCCCCTTCGACAAGGGCGCCATGGGCGCGCTGGATTTCTCCTATATTGCCATGGGACATATCCACAAACCGGAGGTATTGATCGAGAACCGCATGGCATTTTCCGGATCGCCGGAGCCCCTCGACAAGACGGAGGCCGGCCAGCACGGCATGTTTATGGGCGAGATCAACGAGGTAACCCGCATGGTGACCTCCTTAAAGTTCGTTCCGCTGGCCAGGATTCAGTACATCTCCCTGGCAGTCAATGTGACGACGGCCACCACCAACACGGAGCTGGCCATGAAGATTACCCAGGAGATTCAGAACCGGGGACCGGAAAATATATTCCGATTCCGCATCCGGGGCATGCGTGATCCCGACATTTCCTTCGATTTGGACATGCTGTCCACACGGTTTAAGATAATGGAAATCATTGATGAGTCCGAGCCGCAGTACGATTTCTCGGCGCTGTTCGCGGAGCATCCCAGCGATATGATCGGCTTCTATATACAGGCCCTTCAGAAACCGGAGATGAGCCAGGTGGAGAAGAAGGCGCTGTATTACGGAATCAACGCGCTGCTGCGCACCACGGATGAAAGGAGCTGACCGAATGAAAATTCTGGATATCTATATTAACGGTTTTGGAAAATTTCACGGGCGGAACCTTTCCTTTGAGGACGGCTTAAACATCGTCTACGGCAAGAATGAAGCCGGTAAATCCACCATCCACACCTTTATCAGGGGCATGCTGTTCGGCATCGAGAAACAGCGCGGACGGGCCTCCAGAAACGATCTCTACTCCAAGTTTGAGCCCTGGGAAAACAGCGGCACCTACGAGGGGCAGCTGAGGCTGGAGCACAAGGACCACATTTACCGCATCGAACGGACATTTCAGAAGAATAAGAAGGAATTTAAGGTGGTAGACGAGACGGCGGGACGGGAGATCGAACCGACGAAGGCATTTCTCGACGACCTCTTAAGCGGTTTAAGCGAGACCGCATACAACAACACGGTCAGCATCGGCCAGTTAAAAAGCGCAACTGATGAAGGCATGGTGTCTGAACTTAAGAATTACATTGCCAATCTTAACACCACCGGCAATATTGCACTCAATATCACAAAGGCGACCTCATTTTTGAAGAGCCAGCACAAGGAGCTGGAATCTCAGATGGTTCCCGAGGCGGCCCGCACCTACACCTCTCTGCTCAGCGAGATCCGCAACACCGAGAAGGAGATCGCCTCGCCCGAATATGAGAATCAGATTCAGGCCTACCAGCGCATGCGCGTGGAGGTAAAGGATACGCTGGAAGTGAAGCAGAAGGAAAAGGAAGAGCTGATCCAGAAGGTGGCCAGAGGCAAACAGGTTCTGGCCAACAACCAGTTTACCGATCAGGATTCCATCACGGCCTACTCCATCAAGACACAGGGCACCTTTGACGAGTACACGGAGGCGAAGGAGGTCTGCGGTAAAAAGTCGAAGAAAATCCTTTCGGTGCTCTCTCTCGTCATCGCCACCCTGCTGCTGTGCGGTGCCGGCGCCGTCTATTATCTGGGCGGTGACAACTATGTGACTGCCGTTTACGGGATCGACTCCCTGGTCTGCATCGCCGCGGCGGTGGGTGCGGCCATTATCTTCTATCTGATTGGCCTCATCCTGTATCTGCGGCTGCGGCACAGGCAGAAGGACATGGAGCTAAGCGCCAAGGTCCTGCAGGAGATCTTCTCCAGGCATTTAGGCGACACTGCCATCTCCATGGACGCCATGCGGGCATTTCAGGCGAGAATGGCTGAATTTACGCGGCTGAGTTCCGCCATTGCCAAGTCGGAAACCGCCATTGAACAGAAGGCCGCCGAGATCACGGAGCTGCAGGGCAGGCAGGAGAACTGCGGGGAAGTCATTGAGAAACAGCAGAAGACCCAGTGGGAGTTAGAGAAGAAGCTGGAACATCTGTCCGCCTGCAAGACTCAGGCCGAGGGCCTGAAGCACATTCTGGCTGAAAATGACAGAATCCGCGAGGAACTGTCCGCCATCGACCTGGCTCTGGAGACCATGACGACGCTTTCCTCCTCGATCCGCGATTCCTTTGGCCTCTATTTAAATAAGACCGCCTCAGATCTGATCGCAGGAATCACGGGAGGGATCTATACCAGCTTAAGCGTGGATGAGAACCTGAATGTATTCTTAAACACGAAAACCAAACTGGTTCCGTTAGAACAGGTCAGCAGCGGAACGATGGACCAGGTATATCTGGCCCTGAGACTGGCAGCCGCCAAGCTGATTATCGGAGACCACGGGGAGATGCCGCTGATCTTCGACGACAGCTTTGTTCTGTATGATGATGACAGGTTGAAGACCGCGCTGAAATGGCTTGTGAAGGCCTGTGAAGGACAGATTATTATCTTTACGTGCCATCAGAGAGAGGCGCAGATGCTGACGGCGAATTTGATTCCTTATCATTTGGTGGAGATTTGATTATAAGACATGATTATGCCGCAGGGCAGCCGGTAATCCGGCTGCCCTGCGGCTTTTCTTTATGACTTTGCTATGTCCAGAGCGGTATCCAGCGCCGTCTTCTCCGGAATTCTTATTTGTATAGAAGGAAATTCTTTCTTAAGGAGGTCCGTCAGTTCAGGAGCTATGATTTTGTTCTTTAAAAGAACACTGCCCCAGAGCCAGAGCTCTACCGGCGCCTCTTTCTGGTATCTGTCTAAATCGGCTTTATAATAGACATCCTTTACCAGGGCAAACAGTTCATCCCGACATTCCCGCAGTATTTTCAGACCTGTCTCATCTCCCAGCTCATAAGCCTTTTCTGCCAGCGGGGCAAAGGAGGCAATCTGCGTCTTTTCCATTAACATGTCGTTGACAAAGGTATTGATCTCATCCAGCGTTTTCAGGCCGCTCTGCGCTTCGAAAAGTTCGTACAGAATGGGACAGCGGGTTCTGCCGTCGATGTGGTTGGCCGCCTCTCTTATGACCTTCATCCCCATATTATGGCCGCTTCCCTCATCGCTCAGCACATGGCCCCAGCCGCCGCAGCGGGTGATCGCTCCGGACTCTCCCCTGGCATATGCGATCGAACCGGTGCCGCAGACCAGCACGATAGCCGGCCCGGTAGACACATGCAGAAATACCTCACAGTCGTTATATACCAGAATGCTTTCCGGCCGAAACCCCATTTCCAGGAAGGACCTGCGGCACTCTTCTTCCTGCCTTGGAGAATCGATTCCACTGGCCGCCACACAGATTTTTACGCAGTCCTCCGCCTTGATCTGTGCCTCCTCCAGAATCGGCAGAATAAAGCTCTGATACTTTGCATTGCACTTCTCATATCCGTCTGTATTCATGGTGCCTCCGGCTCCGTAGAATTCCCCCGCCCGGCCATCCGCATACTCTATTTTCATGCGGGCAACGGTTCCGCCTATATCTAATCCGGCATAATATTTCATAGCTTCCTCCTAGATTACGCTTTTGTGTTTAAAACCCCGTAGAAATCAGGAAATTTAGGCTTATCACAATCTATATTTCTGCGTTCTGATCCGAATACGCTCATTACCTGAAACGCCGGGAGCGTCTCAAATATGCTGAGATACGGATTCTGATTACCTGACAGCTTAAGCACATGGCTGTCTTCTTCCCAGTCTAATACCGTAATAATAAAGTTTACACAGCCTTTTTCCCTGGTGTAGTGATCCAGGGCAGCCATCCGTTTTGCATTCTTTTCGCCGGCAGGAAGGTAGAGATGACACATTCCCGGAGCAATCGTGTTATTGACGCCATGCAGGTATTCCTCAAATTCATAGGCCACCGCCGGTATGTAGAGGGTCTCCAGAAGCTTCAGCGCTCCTTCCTGTGCCGCATAATAGCCGGCGTCCTCCGACAGAATGGTAACGTGTGGCATTACAGCAAGTAAGTCAGCCTGATTCCGGCAGAATTCTACACTCTTCTCTATATTTGAGGGTGCTGCGTCTATGGCCTGATTCAGTTCCTCCAGAAAATGGTCAGAAGCCCCCTGGTCTCCCAGATTCCAGGCACTGCCCAGAGCCAGGCCCAGGAGATAGAGGGTTAAAACCGTGGCCGTCATTCCTTTCGTCTTCGGTCCCACCGTCTCCTCCCCGCAGGCGATAAACTGGTGAACGTCACTCTCCTTTGCTACCGGAGACTGTTCATCGGCAGTTACCGCCAGAATGCGAAAGCCGCATGCCTTCCATTTCTTTACTGCATCTATGGTGGAGGTACTCCTCCCGGACTGAGAGACAGCGATCAGCAACGTCTCTTCCGGATTTAAGAGCCTTAAAAGGCCGTCCAGACGGGTCGGCACCACCGCAGCCGCCTCCAGCCCCAGCATCTTCCCATAGAAATCTGCCGCCGCCATAGATGCGATATAGGAGCTTCCGGAGCCGAGAATCACGATCCGTTTTACCGGCTGCTGCAGTTTTTCAACCGCGCCATGAAAAAGGGACTCCCTGTCATCCGTTATTTTTCGCCATACTTCAGGCTGTTCTTTTATATATTCCAACATTCTTCTTGCCATATTGACTCTCCTGTTCTTTTATTTCCGCTCCTCTTTAAAACGCCGAAAAGCGTTTGACTGTCTGTTGTTCTAATGCTATGATTCTAGTATCATGATCCTGCAGAAGGGAGCTTTGCCGTGAACCAGTATATGCCGAAATATCTGAAAACCAAAAACCGTATGATGATTTTTGATTTGTTCCGCAATCAGAACATTATGAGCCGCGCGGAACTGGTCCGCATCACTGGAATCAGCTTTCCCACTGTCTTAAAGATAGTCGACAAGCTTCTGGAGCTGGGAATTCTCATCGAGCTGGAAGAGACGACTCAGAGCCCCGGCGCCGGACGGCGCGGCCATCTTCTTCGTTTTAATCCGCGGGCATACTACGCCATCGGACTCGAATTTGAAGGGCAGATCGTACATATGGGTCTGGTCGATATGCTGGGAACCTGCCAGTACTGCCGGTCAATCCATCTTCCGGTCCAGAACCACACGCTGGAGCTCTCCAAGCTGACGAGAGAGATCAGCAAGCTGATGGCACTGGCCGCGGGCGAACAGATTCCCGTGCTGGGTATCGGAATCGGTTTTCCCGCTATGGTGAATCCACAGACAAACAGCATTATTCATATGTCCTATATGAACATCGACCACGAAGTAACGTTTGCAGAAGCATTTCCGGAGTTTACGGCTGCTCTCCCTGTTCCGTTTTTCCTGGACAACGACGTGAACTTCGCCTGTCTCGGCGAGGCATTTTTACGCCGCAGATGTCCGGAATATCAGAACCTTGTTTATTTTACTCTGGGTACCGGATGTGGTGTCAGCTATATGATGAATGGGGAACTGTGGTACGGCGCCACCCATAAATCCGGAGAGATCGGCAACATGCCGGTCACCTCCTTTCAGATACCGGGGGCGGATGTCCCGGAGCCCAAACCATTTGAACAGCTGATCAATCTGGAGGCTATCTACCAGCGTTTTCAGATTAATTTGCAGCAGAATCCCGGATTTCCGGAGACTATGAGGGATGAAATTATCAATTATCTCTGCCCTTATCTGAGCTATACACTGACCAATCTGACGTATTTGCTCGATATCCAGCACTGTGTCCTGACAGGGATCATTCCACTGGCGCTGGGAGACCCCCTGCTGCAGAGAATACAGGAGGCCATCCGCACCACCCTGGTGCACAATACCCTTCAGATCGAACCGTCGATCAGCCGCGACACCGGCATTATCGGCGCCGCAGTCACTGTCTTTAATAAACGCCTGGAGGTCCTTTTCGAGGAATAGAGCGGAATACTTTTATATCCGCTTATAGGCCTCCGCCAGAATAAACCATGTCACATGAGGAATCCATTGTTCCGCCCAACGCCAGTTGTCCTTTACACTGCCGCCTGGTTCCCGGATCAATGCGATTCCTTCTTCATTGTCCTCCGCACTCGTAATACCATTGCAGATACCGCCGGGGCAGTTCATGAAATCATACCTGTCGTTAAAGAAGTACTGGATGTTATTTCGTCCATACCCCTCCATCATACAGGAATCAAACGGGTTTAATCCCATAATCCAGTTGATCTGCTGATCGGCGAAGAGCTCCAGCGCATCTTTTAATTCCGTATCCCGGGTTACCGCAAGAAGTGCTCTGGCCGCTGCCGAAAGCGAGGCTATTCTCGCATTTTCGCCCTGCCACCACGGCTCCACCGTAGTATGATGAGGGAAGAAAAACTGGATCCTTTCTATTCCCTTCTCGTCTTTATACAGAAATCTCGGATAACCGAACGGGTTGCTCACCGATGTGGACACAAAAAGCATGTGGCGCATAAGCATCTCTGCCATCTTTATCGCATCATTCGACTTTTCCTCGTCCATTTCGACGGCTGCATACTCAATCAGTGCCATAACGGGCAGCCCCTCATCGGCCGCATGGTAATACGGTTCGCCATCTCTCACAGTTAAATAAGCCTTCTGCCCCTCTTCCATCACCATCCGTTTATAGATTCGTTCTGCCATGGCTCCGGCTTCCATCAGATATTCGTACTCCTCACTCGCCCGAAACAGCTCCGTCAAAGCCAAAAGAGAACAGTATTCATCAATCAGATTCCAGGCTCCGTCATTGGTATATTGCTCATTGTTCTCATATAAGTAGTGCCATGCGTCCTTGGCCGCCAGCAGATACTCATCTCTTGTATAATCGGTGCCCGGATAGTAATGCCTTGAGGCCGCCGCAAGAGCGGCTATAGCCGTTCCGCCGCCGGAACGCAGACTGACCTCATAATTGGTGTCATTCACCACCTCTTCATCCGCTGTCGCCGCCTTCTCACTGAACTGGGAACTGGAGCCGTGATACTCAAAACCGATCTTACGGTTTCCCCGAACATGAGCCAGGGCATTGGCGCGGCTGATGGAACGGAAGAATCCGCCGGAAGGCGCACGCAGACGCATCAGAAAATCGGCGCCGAAGCATCCTTCGTCCAGCATTCTGCGCTTCAGCATGGTATACTGCTCATTTCCGGACGCTGTCAGTTCCTCAGCCGCCTTAAAAAAGGTATATGCACTGAATGACGCCTGCTGCGGATTATGTACGGTTCCATGGGATAAATGGGACAGATGGATACCGTAATCCCCCGTAGCATCATACCAGCCGCCGTGGGCGTCCACCCGCCCCGCCCTCTCTCCGTCGAAGCTGAGACTGCGGTCTTCATGGAGCCACTCCCCGCTGGAACGCTGTGCCTTAAAGTAATAGCAGGCCGCATTGATCAGCCTCATTGTGATGAGTGACTGCCGGATTTCAAAACTCTCGCTTACCACCGTGCCGGATGACGTCTCCAGACAGATGCAAAAGACGCCCTCGCCCTTCCAATCCGAAAAATCCAGAGTCCAGTAGTAGCCGGTATTCCACTGCGCGACTTCCCCGCACTCCGCCGGAGTGCCCTCAAACACGGTCTCCCCGCCTTCCCGGCGCACGCAGAAATGAACCGGCCGGTCCTCTCTCTTTCCCTGATATACCGCGGTCTTTCTGCCGCCGGCATCATACCCCAAATGATTAACAAGCACTTCCATATAATCGATCCTCCAAATTTAGTTCCGCCTGCGGCGGGATGTTTTTCTGATATGCCGGCAGATCAGCCTTTCACCGCACCCGCCGTAAGACCTTTGATAACCTGCTCCTGGGATATTACATAAAGAATGAGCAGCGGCACGATTGTCACGATGATCGCTGCCATCATACTTCCGTAATCGGTTCCGAACATATTGCTGACCATGGATAGAATCACGCAGACCGGCTGCTTGGAACGCTGTGACAAATAGACCATGGATGTCAGCAAGTCGTTATAGGACCAGATGAATACCATGATTCCGACAGTCGAGAACATCGGTTTGGACAGCGGCATGGTAATACGGGAAAAGACATAGATGGGTGTGGCGCCGTCCATAATGGCGGCCTCATCCAGTTCATCAGGCAGCGAACGCATAAATCCGGTCAGCAATGTGATGGAAAAGCAGAGATTTCCCGCAATCTGAGGGATAATGGCCGCCGCATGAGTTCCTCTGATCGGAAGCTTGCTGATCGTTACAAAGTTGGGAATCATGGTTGCAAAGGAGGGAACCAGGAGGCAGGCAATAAGAACTGCATCCGCGTATCTCGTCCATTGAAAACGGAATCTTCCCAGCGCAAACGCCGCTAATCCGGCCACTAGCACCACTCCGACTACCACGGAACCGGAAATAATAAAGCTGTTCAGAAACGCTCTGGACATACTTAAATCCGGATAACTCATGATTGTCTTGTAATTGTTGAACTGAATGGCGGAAGGCAGTGCCACGCCATTTTTTACGATCTCTTCTGACGTCTTAAAGGAGTTGACGAACACCCACAGCAGAGGGATGATTGTCGTCAGTGCCCAGGAAATCAAAATCACGTATTTTAAAACAGCTGCTGCCAGCTCTTTTCCGCGCCCTTTTCTGTCGTCATTCATTTTCCTCACCTCCCGAAAGCAGCTTTCTGAGTACGCTGGTCACCGCCACGCCAAGCACGATCATGACAATCGCAATGGAGCTGGCATAGCCTCCGTTCCCGCGCGCAAACGCCTTCTGATACATATAGGTGCTGAGCAGCTGGCTGGAATCCAGCGGGCCTCCATTGGTGACCATGAAAATGATATCGAACACTTTAAAGCAGCCGGAAATTACCAGAACAATCGATGAGGTGAGCACGCTTCTCAGCATGGGAATGGTTATGTAGGCGGCCTTCTGCAAGGGCCTTATTCCATCGAGCATAGCCGATTCATATATATCAGCAGGAATGTTGGCAATTCCCGTTAAGAATATGACGAAATAGAAGCCCACATACTGCCACACAACCGGAATCAGGGCTAAGTATATCGATGACTTCTCATTGATCCATACCTGTTTCTCTCCGCCAAACAAAACAACGAAATAGTTGAGCAGACCGTATTCATATTTATAAATCAGGGTAAACATAAGGCCGATCGCCGTAGCTGAAATAACGATAGGGAAAAAATAAATCGTGCGGAAGAACTTAAAACAGTGTCTGATTCCATCGACCATGATCGCCAGGATAAGGGCAAATCCGATCTGGAATATAAGTACTCCTGCCATCAGAATCACAGTGTTGCGAAGAGCCACCCGAATCACGGGATCGGCAATTAATTCCTTATAATTATCGAGTCCAATAAAGGTCTGTTCCGTGGAAAAATTATACCATGCGGTGAAGCTGTAAAAGATGGTTTTTCCCAGCGGATATATCATGAAACACAGCAGCAGCACCACGGCAGGAATCAAGAATATGATCGCTGTCCTTTGTCTTTTCGCCTTCATGAAGCATTTCCCCTCTCTTTTCTGTCAGGGCGGCAAAAGCTCTCACTTCTGCCGCCGCAATCCCTCTTTCCTGTTATCTGTTTACTGCTTCCTGAATTTTTCTTGCTTCTGCCAGGAGATCCAGGCTGCTCTTCTTGCCTTCTACCAGATACGGGGTGCCGTCGTCTGCGATTGCCATCCAGGCCTCGCGGCTTACCTGGGAATCGATTGCCGTATCGGTATAGGTTGCTTTGTTTAACATAAGAACCGCGCTCTTCATCAGCTCAGAGGCGCCCTCCGGTGCCTGGCACTCTACCGCTGAGCTTCCGCCTACTGCGATAAAACGCTGCATGATCTCCGGTGAAGTCAGGTATTTTATGAGCTTTAAGGACTCTTCACTGCGTTCTGACGCTTCCCTGCTTAAAAACCATCCGGAGCCAAAGCCGGCAAGCGCACAGCTTTCTCCGCCCTTTCCTCCAGGAAGAGCCGGCATGGAAATCAGCCGCATATCCGGATTGTCTTCCAGGGCGCTGACACACCAGGAGCCGTTAAACATCATGGCTGCCTTGCCCTCCTTAAACATCAGACGGATGTCGTCTTCTGAAATAGTCATGGTATCCTTTGGAAATGCTTCCTTCTGATACAGGTCAGCGATACAGTCGAGCGCCGGAGCCCAGCTGTCATCAAAGTAATTCTTATGGCCTTCCGCTCCAGCCTGGGCTAAAATAGCCAGCTCCAGAACGTAGGATGGTTTCGCCATGGAGGCTGCAAACGCCGGAATTCCATTCTGGGCAAACACCTCGACCGCTTTCATAATATTATCGTACGATGTCGGCTCTTCGAGGCTGTACTGGTCAAACAGCTTTTTATTATAGAAAAGTCCTTCATAATAGCCGAGATAGGGAAGGCTGTACTGCTTACCGTCGTATTTCTGGCCATCCAGCGCGGACTGCTTGAAATTCTTAGACCAGTCCTGGTCTGCTTCCATAGATGGTCCAAGATCCACAAAGAGTCCGGAATCCACCAGGGGCTTTCCATCCGCTCCCGTATAGAACAGACATAGATCGGCAGGAGTGCGGGCAGCAATATCTGCCTGCATCTTTGTACGGAACACATCGTTCGCTCCCGCGGTAGGCGCAGACTCATCTACAATCTCAATGCCCGGGTTGGCCTGCATATATTCGTCGATCACTTCCGACCACACCGGAGCCCACTGATCGGATCCGGTAAAGAACGTAAATACACGGATCTTCTCTTTTGCGCCGGATTCTGCCTTCTTTCCGGAGTCCTGGCCTGCATCGGCCTGTTTCGTGCTCTCATTTCCCCCCTGGGTCGCTGATGGTGACTGGCCACAGCCTGCAAGGGATGAGATCATCATTGCTGAGCCTGCAAGTAAAGCTAACATCTTTTTTGTTTTTTTCATGATTCCTCTCCTTCTGATTCATATCATTTTATTTTTTAAGCAGTTTGACTGCTAAAAAGACAAACTCTCCTGTTTCCCTCTGCTCCAGACTGCAAAAAACAGAGTTGCCGCTCCTATGGTAATTGCTGAGCAGGCCATCATGGAACCAGCCCCCCACAGCTCGAAGGCCGCGCCTCCGATATATCCGAAAATCAGTTTGCTGAATACGGTACTCATTGTGGCGTTCAGCACCTGGCCGCTGGCCCGTAAATCGGGCGGTACTCTTCTGTTAATGTAATTCAGCAGACAGTATGTAATTCCGGTATAGCTGAAGCCGTGGAGCAGATTCGTAACGATAATTAACACCGGGTCCGTCAGATAATAGAGAAGCGACCACCGGACGCAGGTCAGGACGCCTGCCAGAATCAAGACCTTTGCGACTCCCATCTTTTTGACCAGACGGTGCATAAACATGAGGCACGGTGCCTCGGCTACCGAACAGGCAAACATCATCCAGCCGACCAGCCTGCTGTTACCCCCAATCTGAACAAAATGGAGTGAGTAAAAGCTGTAAAAAAAACTGTTGCCAAGTCCATAAATCAAGTTGAACGCGATCAAAACCACGAGGGTGCGGTTGGATAAGATCTCCCGAACCGAGGATTTCTTTTTTTCGTTTCGAAACCCTTTCACCGGAGGTATCGTCAGAGAAAAGAGCAGGCACAGCCCCATGGCCGCCGCTACGATCCAGAATATGGCCGAATACTCATCCCTTAAGAAGTAGCCAATCAAGACCACCGTCACCGCGTATCCAATGGTTCCTCCCATACGGATCCATCCATAATCCCATTTGCTGTTCACCAGAGATTCCAGTGTGATATTATCGTTAAGCGGTACAATCGGAACGAAGCACGCTCCAAAGACTGCCACAAGCAGTACCACCGGCCAGTAGCTTCTCGTGAGATAAAAGCCCAGGGCCGAAAGGATTGAGGCCAGATAGAGGAAACAGACCACCCGGTTCTTTACCCTGGCGCGGTCACTTAAGATTCCCCACAGAGTCTGTGCCGCCAGAAGTGCAACCGTAGAGATCGAGATGATACTCCCAATCTGCGTCGCAGTAAATCCGATCTGTGCCAGATACAGGTTTAGATACGTATTGTAGATGGCCTGCCCTGAAAAATACACCAGATATACGCAAAACAGCCCTGTCGGAAAACTCCCATCCTTACTTTCTCGTCCCATTATGCAACCCCAATTTAATTTCTTAACTTTGTTTAGTTATTTTTGATGAACTCAGTATATCATAGCCTTTATCCAAAATCAAGTTGGTTATTATAGTCATTTTATATAATATTTCGCTTATTATTTTGTTTATTATGCACATTAAGCAAGATCATTTCTGATTATAATATGGTTTTTGCGAAAAGGAGAGCTGATACCATTTATTCGTCAGAAGGTTCTCAATTACTAAATATAATTAAATATTTATCTGTAATATTGTAATTACATATTGACAATATCATCATTTATTCATACAATGATGATAAACCATTGAGAAAAGGAGATTTCGCTATGATTAACTTTGACGAGGCGGTAATCCGGGAAAATTATCAATTCATTTACGCTCAGAGAGACCGGATTGAAGCCATTGCAGACCAGATCTGCGCAGATGAATTCGATCTGCTGTTCTTTACTTCTTCCGGAGGCTCCATGGCTATGATGCAGCCATTCCAGCACTATATTAACCATTACTCGCCGGTTCCGACTGACGGTATGCTTTCCGCTGACCTGGTTCTTACCGGCTGCAACCGTATTACCAGCCGCTCGGTAGCATTTCTCACCTCCAAGTCCGGGGACACGCCGGATACACTGAAGGCGGCCCAGTACCTAAAAGAACGAGGTGTCCGTCTGGTCTCCGTCATCGGAATCCCCGATTCACCTCTGGAGGCGATATCAGACTATTCCTTTATCTATAAGGACGGAAGGCCCCAGGAGCTGGTCTTTTATCTTTTAATCGGTAAAATTCTTGAGATAAAAGGCTATTTTCCTGATTATAAAAGTTTTGCAGACGAACTGGGCAGCCTGGGCAGCGCTCTGGCTCAGGTTCGCATTCAGGCCGATGAAGCCTGTATCAGCTATGCGAAAAAATACTGCCGGGAACCCTATAACATCTGGATTGGCTCCGGAGACTTATGGCCCACCGCCTACTCCTATTCCATGTGTGTTCTGGAGGAATCCCAGTGGATACGCACGAAATCCGTCAGTTCACCGGAATTCTTCCATGGTACCCTGGAGCTTTTGGAGGAAGATGTATGTGTAACCCTGCTCCTGACTGAAGGGGTGACAAGGCCTCTCGACGAAAAGGTAAAAGCATTTGCCCAAAAGCACACGAATAAACTGACCTGCTTTGACTGCCGTGATTATGCACTTCCGGGAATCAGCGATCGTTACCGCCCGCTTCTTTCCCCCGTGATCATGGCCGCGGTCCTGCAGCGAATCAGTAAGAATATTGAGGTAATCACAGACCATTCCCTGGACATCCGCCGTTATTACAGAAAGGGTGAGTACTCATGAGACTTTTGGGGCTCGGTGACAATGTCATCGACTACTATACGAATACCGGCGCCGTATATCCGGGCGGTAATGCTTTCAATGCTGCGGTTCACGCCTCCATACTCGGTGCAGAAGCCGCCTACATGGGCAATCTGGCCGATGACGCCATGTCTGAAGTCATCGTCGATGCGCTGAACCGTTTTCATGTGGACTTCTCAAAATGCAGAAAGATCCCAGGGACCATCACCAAATGCTGCCGCTACCGCGTCACAGACGGGGAACGCACCTATCTGGGCATCACGGCCGGAGATCGATGGTCCGGACCGCTTCTGCTTCAGGAAGAGGATATGGAATACTTAAGATCATTTTCTCTGATTCACAGTTCCTGTAATGCAAAAATGGAAGAAGAGATGTCCCGGCTCAGCGGTCTTCCAGCCTTATTCACCTACGATTTTGGTGAAAAGGAAAAATACAGAACTGATTCCTATTACGATAAGATCTGCTGCGGGCTGGACCTGGCCCTGTTTTCATGCCCTCCAATGGAGGAATCGGAGATACGATCATTCTGTGAACCGCTCCACAAGAGAAACACAGGACTCGTCCTGATCACCATGGGAAGCTCTGGTCAGTGCGTATCTGACGGTACTTCTCTGGTATACGGAAAGGCGGAATATATTGATCCGGTTGATACAATGGGAGCCGGGGACTCCTTTCTCACCGCCTTCGTCATGGCTCTGTGTGAACAGGGCTGGACAAAAGGCCGTATTCCTGCCCCCGCCATGATCGGGCTGGCTCTGGAAAAGGCCACCGCCTACTCCACTGCAAACTGCATGAAAAAGGGAAGCTTCGGTTATGTAACGTATGCTGGACACCCATTGTAAAAAATGGTTTTTCCTGTTATACTAGACGGAAAATGTAATGTTTTACAGGATCTGCGGGGTGAAAAATTGGACTATATTAAGATTAACAAATACAGTTCTGTTCCGCTTTACGAACAGATACGTCAATGCATCATAGAGGCGATACAGAAGGGAATCCTAAAGCCCGGCCAGAAGCTTCCCACAGAGGAAGGCATCTGCAAGGCCTGCGGAGTTTCCAGGCCCGTCGTGCGCCAGGCCTACAACGAACTGGTAAACAGCGGAAGAATTGAACGAAAACGTGGCTGCGGCTCCTTTGTGAAGGGTCCGGATAACCGCGGAATCTTTATGAATCAGCTTATGAGCTTCGACGAGGAGATGAAACTGATCGGTAAGGTTCCCTCCACCAGACTCCTGAGCATGGAAAAAATACAGTTTGATGAAGATCTGTATCAAAAATTGGAACTCGCGCCGTCTGATGTATGCCTGAGACTGGAAAGACTCCGCTATTCGGATGGAATCCCCTTTGTCTATACGGTCAATTACCTCTCTTTAAATCGCTTTCCAAAGCTGGACCGCTTTGACTTTTCAAATGCGTCTCTGTATCAGACTTTAAAGACGCAGTACGATGTGCTGCCAGTCCATTCCAGACGGTCCATTACGGCCCGCAGTGCTTCGCCCCGGCTGGCTGACTCCCTGGAGGTTCCGGAAGGTACCGCGCTGCTGGTGATTGAAAATATCGTCTATGACCAGTATGACTGCCCCATAGAGCTGAGTATAGAATCAATCTCAGGGGAAACTCACCAGTTTAGTTTTGACGTGTTCCGCAATTCGTAAATGAACGGCAGGGATGGATACGGCCGAAAAGGACCTGAGAAATGGAGTACCTGACAGCCGGATAACCTGACGTAAATTAAAAACTGCTTTACTGGAATGACCGTAACGGGATAACCCATGGCCTTTCTCAGAAAGCAGTTTTTTCATATTATATATTATTTTCACCCGCACTCGCTAACCCGCATCTCTATCCGCGCTCACTCCTCTTTCCGCTCCAAGATAAACTTACAGAATTATGAAAAGCTGCTTTCGCCAATAACTTTAGCCGGGATTTCGGGGTTTTCGTTCCGCCAGGGAACCGGGGCCGGAGCGCTTCCCCCGGTTTCGGCGATTTTTGCAGGACGTCGGCAGCTCTTAGGTTGGAAGGGTGCAAAAACAAGGGGAAAAATCTGACCTCAAAGTCAGATTTTTAGAGGACCTGAATCGAGAAGTCCTTCAGGAGTTCTCGATGAATGTCATCGGTACCCTTGTTTTTGTATCCTTCCGGCCTTAGAGATGCCCCGGCCGAAACCATGAGCCGAAACCGGGGGAAGCGCTCCGGCCCCGGTTCCCTGGCGGAATGAAAACCCCGAAATCTCTCTCAGCCTCATGAGGAACCACCATTCTTCACAATTCTGTAAATTTACATTTTTATCCTCTTTCCGCTCTCCCCCTCCTCGCGCAAACCACCATTCCAATCACGATCCCAGCCACCGCCGGGCTGATCCATTCCAGATTCAGGCTGTGCAATGGCAGTCTATTTAACACGCGTCCCAGAGGCGTTATGCCGATTTGATACAGGGACATAGCGATGCTCGTCACTCCGGTCAGGGCAATGGAGCAGACGTAAACAGGCTGCCACCGTTTCCCGTCACGGAAGAGAAATGAGAGGAGAATCAATACGATAGCCGCTGGGTAGATCGCATTTAACACCGGGACGGATATCTCCAGAATCCGGTTAAGCCCGGCATTGGCGATAATCAGGCTGACCGCGGCGAAGACAAAGGCCCATGCACGATATCCGATTCGCGGCAGAATCGTGCAGAAATACCGGCTGCAGCAGCTGATCAGTCCGATACAGGTATTCAGGCAGGCGATAAAGAAAATGGCCGCCAGCATAATCAGCCCCGCCTTCCCAAACAGGAAACGCACCATCTGATTCAGAGTCTGCGCACCATTCTCAGAATAACCGAATGCGCCTCCCGTAACCGCGCCGATATGGGCCAGCGCAGCGTACACCAGAAGCAGTATGCCTCCGGCAATCACTCCGGCCCTGATCGTTTCTTTTATGATGGAGCTCTCCGACTTCATCCCCAGGGCGCGGATATTGAGGGAGATAATAATTCCAAAATTCAGTGCCGCGATCGTATCCATCGTCAGATACCCTTCCAGAAATCCCTTTACAAACGGATGATTCTGATAAGTCTCAGACGTTCCGCCGTAACCGGACGCCGGCTTTAAAATGCAGCCAATGAACAGAATTGCAATCAGGGTCAGCAGACACGGGGTCAGCACTTTTCCCAGCCTGTCCGTCAGTTTATCGGGCTTTAAGGCCACCAGGAACGCGATGGTAAAGAACAGGCACGAATACAGCAGCTGGGCTGTCCCCGCAGGGATACGGCCGTCCAGAAATGGTATTACGGCCATCTCAAACGACGTGCTGGCCGTTCGCGGGATCGCCAGGCACGGACCGATCGATAAATAGATCAGGAGCGTAAAGACAGCCGCAAATACAGGATGAACCCGCCCCGCCAGGCTGGTAAGGCCGCCGGCCTTCGCCACCGCAATCACGCCGAGAATTGGAAAACCAATGGCGGTCACGGCAAAGCCAACCATGGCGGTCCAGGTATTCGTCCCTGCCATAGCACCCAAAAAGGGCGGAAAAATAAGATTTCCCGCCCCAAAAAACATGGAGAATAATGTCAGTCCTACCAGACATAAGTTACGTTTTGACAGTCTTTCCATCGATCTCCTACCTGTCACCCGCGCGGTAACGGTCAAGGAGACGGTTGATTCTCGATGTCGGATTCAGGAGCTCGCTTAAAGAAGCGTCGTGATTCAGATTATCGATAATCAGCGCAATATATTTGCTCATATCTACATTGATATAATACGGTCTGGACAGCAGATCCGGTGTCTGATATACCAGGTTCGTCGTCAGGATTCTGTCGATAATTCCATTCTCGTAGTATTCATCAAACTTGGCAAGGCCATTGGTGAATAAACCGAAGGTCGAGCAGATGAAGACCTTTCTCGCCTTACGGCGTTTCAGCTCCTTCGCCACGTCCTGCATGCTCTCGCCGGAAGAGATCATATCGTCCACGATAATCACATCTTTTCCTTCCACGCTGCTTCCCAGGAACTCGTGAGCCACGATCGGATTGCGGCCATTGACAATCTGTGTATAGTCACGGCGCTTATAGAACATCCCCATATCAAGTCCCAGTACGTTGGCAAAGTATACAGCGCGGCCCATACCGCCCTCATCCGGGCTGATCACCATCATATGGTCACTGTCGATCTGCAGTTCCTTCTCTTCTCTCAGAAGATACTTGATAAACTGGTAAATCGGCTGAACCGTCTCAAATCCCTTTAACGGAATCGCGTTCTGCACTCTCGGGTCGTGAGCGTCAAAGGTGATGATATTCTCAACACCCATATTGGTCAGTTCCTGAAGGGCCAGCGCGCAGTCGAGAGACTCTCTGCTGGATCTCTTATGCTGTCTGCTCTCATATAAAAACGGCATAATCACATTGATACGGCGGGCTTTACCGGCCGCAGCCGCGATAATTCGCTTTAAATCCTGGAAATGGTCATCAGGGGACATGTGGTTTGTCATCCCGCACAGGGAATAGGTCAGGCTGTAATTACATACATCCACCATGATGTATAAATCGTCTCCGCGAACCGACTCGGAAAGCGTTCCCTTCGCCTCTCCGGTACCGAAACGCGGTGTGCTGGCCCCAATGATATAGGACTCTCTCTGATATCCGGAAAATGCAATCGTAGACTTGTGCTCGCTCTCCCGCTCCCGTCTCCAGTCCACCAGATAATCGTTCACTTTGGCTCCCAGCTCCGTACAGCTCTTAAGCGGAATTAATCCCAGCGGGCCCACCGGAATCGTCTCAATCGTCTTCTCTTCGTATAACATTTCTTCTCCTCCAACGTATCCATTTGTCTTACAACGGTTCTTTTATATCATTATGCGCCGAAATAGTCAAGTTAATCAGCGCGTTTTGCTTTCTTTCGCAGGCGAATATCGTCGCCGTAGAGCGGAATAATGGTATATTTGCTGATCAGGCGGGAGGTCACACGCTCCGTGTAGCGGTCCCTCAGCTCATTCAGCGGATGATTCGTGGAAATAATCGTAGACTTCGATGAATTCAGCCGCTCATTGATGCAGTAAAACAGCTGCGACGAGGTAAAGCTGTTATTCAGCTCCGTCCCCAGGTCATCGATAATGAGCAGATCGCAGTCCAGAATGTACTGGTACATACCCTTCATCTCTTCCTCCGCCTGATACTCAAAGCGGTTCTTCGAAAATACCTCGAACAGGTCATTGGCCGACAAATAGATGACCGAGTAATACCGATCGATCAGTTCTCTGGCGATGCAGTTGGTCAAAAATGTCTTTCCAACCCCCGTAGGACCAGTAAATAACATATTCCCATGCTCTGTCGTGAAACTGTCCACAAACCGGTGGCATGTATCCACCACCTGCTTCATATACTGTCTCACCGTTCTTCCCAGGACGGGAAGCACCGACGAATCATCAAAATATTCAAAAGAAAAGGTAGAAAAATTCTCAAGCGTTACAATCTCTTCAATGTTGGACTGGGCGTATAAGTATTTCATCTCGGCCTGCCGGAAGCAGTGGCATTTCCTGCCCTCCGAGTAGCCTGTATCCATGCAGTCCATGCACTTGTAATGCATCTCCATATAGTCAGGCGGAAATCCGTAGGCACGAAGCAGAACACCCTTCTGCTCCCTCAAATCCGCTATTTCCGCCCTCAGTTCCTTTAATGCCCCCTGGTCGCCGTCCAGCAGCCTCCTGGCGCTCTTTACCGCGCAGGAGCTTATGGAGTCGTCCAGTTCTTTTATGGCTGGTATCTTATTATATACTTCTGCTATTCTGGATTCCTGTTCATGGCGGTTCTGCAGCTGCTGCTGCTGATAGGTACGCATGATGGCATCAAACTGAGAATTGCTGAGCGACATGGCTCCCTCCTTACTTTTCTGTTAACTGCTGCAGCACCAGCGCATCGTAGTCGATCTCTCTCTGGGGAAAGTTCTGAAACTGATTGGTGCTTCTTCCGCGGCCATTGCCGCCTCCCCTGTAATCCTGGGAGCCGCTTCCGTTACCGCTTCCCTTTCCCTTAGCGCGCTCCGCATGCTGTTCATCCAGCCGCCGGATATCCTCCAGAGAGCGCACACCGGCCTTTTTCCAGCCCGAAAGGATCTTGTCCGCATATTTGAAGCTGGGCGAGTGTGTGGCCGCCAGAGTGCGGTTACAGGCCTCCAGAACGAGTTCCCTGGTAAATCCGTAGGTCTTGAACCAGCGGTCAATCATCTCACGCTCTGAATCGCCCGGCTTTCTGTCGTTCAGACCGAACGCCTTCATCACCGCGAAGGAGTCCCTGGTAAATGACGACGCGTACGCCTTGGCGTCCTCCACGGTCTTAAGCCCGGACTCGTGCCAGTTGATCGCCACCGTCTCGATATAGCGGATACTGGTGTGCCCGCCCTGTACGCAGTACTCCACCACGTATTCCAGGAGCTCGGCAGTCATGTGCAGACCGTCATAGAGATAGGCAAACACCTCACACTCCCGCTGGGTAAAGACTTTGTTCATATATTTCTGGGCGATATAGAGAAGCTGGGAAAAATCCTCATCTCCCGCCAGGCCGCTGATCTGTTCCGGAGAATAGACAGGCCGCGGCTCCGCCTTCCTGGCCGGAGCCGGTTCCGGTGCCTTTGGAGCCATCGGTCCCTTCTCCGGCGTATCCGCTTCCACACACGTAACGGTGCCGGCTGCATTCCCTTTTACCGGGCCGTCCACATACCCGTAAGAAGAATTCACGCCTGCATACGCCTCCGTAAACACTCCGTTTAAGGCAGACGCCCCATTTTCCACAATCACGCCCCCGGCACAGGCCATCTCGCCAGCAGCCGGACACTTATCCACAGACAGGCCATCGGCAGAAGCTTTATCCACAGATTCCTCCAGGACCCCTGCCTTTTTCCAGTAAGCAAGCGCACGTGCCACATCCGATTCCGTGTGGTTGACCGCATCCGCAATCATAGAGACCGTCACCGCTTCGCCCTCATGGCGGAGCAGGAAAAGGTACTCCTTGATATACTCTCCATTGGCCGAAGCCATATATGTATCAATAAACTCGTTGGGAACCAACGTCGCATTCACTCTAAAACTGCTTTTAAAATCCACCGCCATAACCTCACTTTTCGTCCTGCACTGCGCTTTTGAACTGTCTCATCAAGTGCTCATAGTATACCATTCCCACTAAGCTCGCGGGATACCTCACTAAGTGGTCAGGTATGACTCGCACTAGGTTCGTGGACTACCTCACTAAGTGCTCATAGTATACCATAAGTCACTTTAAAAAGAAATAGGGGGAGTTATCCACCAAAGTAATTGTGGATAATGTGGATAATGTGGAAAGCAAGTATACATAATCTTAAAAATTATGGGGAATTGTGTCGAATCCCTGATAAATTCGTTCTTTCTAAAATTGTAAGTCAATAATTTATGTTAATTAAAAAATCCACATAGCTTCTTTACATAAAATGTTGAAAACTATGTGGATAATGTGGATAACTACTTCCCTAACAGCTTTTCTCCCACTTTTACAATGTCTCCGGCCCCCATAGTTATCAACAAATCACCGTGTATACAGTTTTCCAAAATAAATGTTTCTATTTCATCAAAGGATGGAATATAATGGGCTTTTACCCCTTTTGCCTCGATTCTCTCGACAATATCTTTGGAACTGATGCCTAAATTGTCGGTTTCGCGGGCCGCGTAGATGTCTGCGAGGATTACTTCGTCAGCCATGGACAGGGCCTCTGCAAATTCGTCAAGAAACGCCCTGGTACGCGTGTAGGTGTGGGGCTGGAATACGACCCACAGCTTCTGGTGCGGATAATTAAGCGCAGTCGCCAGGGATGCGCTGATTTCCTGCGGATGATGGGCGTAATCATCGATAATGGTGACGCCTCCCAGCTCTCCCTTCTTCTCAAAGCGGCGGTTTGTGCCTGTGAAATTCCACAGTCCCTTCCTGATCATCTCCAGAGATATCCCCAGCTCCCTACACACAGCCACGGCGGCCAGGGAGTTATACACATTGTGCTCACCGGGAACACCCAAGGCCACGGTATCCACAATTTCCCCGTCCACACTCAGATCAAAGACCGGTCTCGCCAGTTCGTCGAAACGAATATGCTCTGCGCGGTACTTACTGCCCTCTTCTTTTCCAAATGTAATGACACGGCAGGATAACCCCTCCGTAATCTTTCTATAATCCGTTATATCGCTGTTGATGACCAGAAGGCCGTCATCCGGCAGCTTCTCGGCAAACAGGCGGAAGGAATGGCGGATATCGTCCAAATCCTTGAAGAAATCGAGATGGTCTGCCTCCACGTTTAAAATCACCTCGATGGTCGGGAAAAAGGACAGGAAGCTGTTGGTATATTCGCAGGCTTCCGTCACGAAAAGCTCCGGTCCGCCCACCCGGATGTTGCCTCCAATGGAATTTAAGATGCCGCCTACGGAGATCGTGGGATCCGCATCAGCAGCCAGAAGAATCTCTGTAATCATGGATGTGGTCGTAGTCTTCCCGTGAGTTCCGGAAACGGCAACCGCATTCTCGTAATTTTTCATCATCTGACCCAGCAGCTCCGCGCGGCTCAGCATGGGAAGTCCTTTATCCCTGGCTGCGGCAAATTCCGGATTGTCTGGATGAACGGCCGCCGTGTAGACAACTACATCGATCCCGTCAACAATATTATCCGCACTCTGTCCACAGGCAATTCTGGCGCCCTTTGCGGCTAAATGGTCCGTAAGCTCCGATTCATGAGAGTCGGACCCTGAAACAGTAAATCCCTCATCAATCAGTATTTCAGCCAGACCGCTCATGCTGATACCGCCAATCCCTATAAAATGTATATTCTCCGGTTTATGAAAATCAATCTGATACATCGCTTATTCCATCCTTACTATGTTTTTAATTTTATTCCACTTACTTTTACTGCTTTTCTGTGGTAAAGTCAACTCTTTCTTATTATTATATCGAAAAAGCGGCAGAAAAGCTACGTTTTCGAGGGGATAAACGAAAAAATACCCGCAGTTTCTGTTGTCTGCGGGTATTTTTAAGAATATATTCAGGTTATGTACTGTCCTACTTTTTCGTTTCCTCTCCGTAATTCCCATAGTACTTGCCATAATACTTACCGTAGTAGTTTCCATAGTAGGAATCGCGGTCTAAGTCCACCTTGTTTAAGACAACGCCCAGAATGCGGCATTCGCCCTTTTCCAGCTGTTCCTTTACGTGCTGAACCATCTTATAGCTGATTGCACCGCTTTCAACGACGATAATGGTACCATCCACGTGTCTGGCGATCAGAGCCGCGTCAATAACGCTGCCCAGCGGCGGAGCGTCGATGATTACGTAGTCGTACTCCTCCCGCGCCTTCCCGATCAGATCTGCAAATAAATCGCCGCTTAAAAGCTCTGTCGGATTCGGCGAAACCGGACCGGCAAAGATCATATCCATATTGTTAATATCCGTGTTGCAGATTACATCGTCAATGGTCTTCTGTCCGGATAAATAATGGGTCAGGCCGAACTTATTGCCCTCCGCCTTATAACGGCCCACAAGCACGGATTTACGAATGTCAGCGTCGATAAACAGGACGCGGTTGTCCGCTTCCGCGAAAGAAACCGCCAGCTGGAACGAAAGAGATGATTTTCCTTCGTTGGGTGTCGAGCTGGTCAGTGTGATAACTCTTGTGTCATGACCGGAGAACAGGATGTTGGTACGCAGCGTTTTAAACGCCTCGTTTGCCCTGAAATCCAGCTTATCGTGTTTACGCAATAAAACCTTCTGCATCCTGCTTACCTCCCGCTCTTCTTCCGTTTGGATTTCTTCTTTTTCGCGCCTGTCTCACCCTCAAATACCGGGATCGTAGCCAGTGTATTGAGTCCTAAGTACTTCTCTACATCTTCAGGCGTCTTAATCGCATCGTTCATCACAAACAGCACGAGTATAACAGCTCCTGCCAGGAACACGCCTGCCAGACCGCCGATCATGGTATTCTTCGTAATGCTTGGCTTTGTCTTCTGTGTTGGCAGATACGCCTCCTCTACAATGTTCGGCGGCGCAGAATCCATAATTTCAGCCATACGGGCAGATGCTACCGATGCAAACTCATCGGCTATGGATTTGGCCATGTAGGGGTCTGTGTCCTCCACCGAGATGGTGAGGATACGAGTATCGGTAGGGTTGTCCACCTTAATTTTTTCCACTAACTGCTCATGGCTTAAATTTAAGTCCAGGTTGGTAATAACCTGCCCCGTAACGGGCCGGCTGGTCACCAGGACCTTGTAATCCTTAGTCAGCTGGGTTCCCAGCTGTAAATCCGTGAGGGAGGTCAGCGTAGTCGTCTTATTCACGATATAGAGCATCGTAGAGGACGTGTAGACGGGCTTCATTACCATCGCGGTAAAAAGTCCGAAGCCGACGGCACCCACAATGCCGGTCAGAAGGATAATCCACAGTTTCCGTTTGATTACGTAAAATAGTTCCTTCAAATCAATTTCAATCTCGTCATCCTGATTGGTTCCCATAATTTTCTCCTAAATCAAAATAATTTATCCTCCAGTACCGCCATCGGATTCCCGCATAAAATCCCTTCAGCAACAGGCGCCGGACAGTTGTCGTGAATCCACGCCGCCGCCTTTTTTATCTGCGGTTTTCGATAATGAGTGCCGTGGGAATCTGTCCCCAGAAAATGGATCCGCCCCGACTTGCAGAGCTTTCGAACCACCGCGCTGGCAGAATCAAACACTCCGCCAAACAGGCTGGCTCCATTTACCTGAAGGCAAACACCCAGATCCCTTAATTCATCGAGCCGGTCCGTCTCCTTATACAGGCAGCGGTAACGCTCCATGTGAGCCAGGATCGGCGTATAGCCGCCGGATGCCAGCCTTCGCAGTCCCTTGTACAGCTCTTCATAACGAACAGACGGTAAAAACTCCACCAGAATGTAATGGCTGCCCGCCATAGTCCACGCGCGGCCTTCGTCAAGACACTCCAGAAGGCTTTCGGAATACATCAGCTCATTACCGAGATGCAGCCTCATTTCGGCCCCGTACGGGGTCTCCTTTAAGCGCGCTTTCAGCTGTTCGAAGCCCTCCTGCAGTTTAGAGGCGTATCCGGCCTCGCAGTCCGCAGAAAAATGGGAGGTGCATATGATATGGCGCACGCCCTCCTCATATTCCAGCTTCATGGCCTCCAGGCTCTCTTCCATCGTCTGTGACCCATCGTCCACTCCGGGAATTAAATGGCAGTGAATGTCGTATAAATCCATCCTTCTTACCGTTCCCTTTCTCTTTGTGTGATCAATAAAGGTTGCTTAGTGTTTTATTTGTTGTCTTGTTTTTTACTGTCTTTACTATTTGTTGACTTTGTCATTTGCTGTCTTTCCAGGTATGGACCGCGACCAGGACAATGACTCCGAGAAGGACTCCTATCACTCCCGTAATCATTCCGGTTCTGCACAACCCGTTACCGTATATTTTGAAAAACAGTTCCATGTAATCCGGGGTCACCTTCGGCAGGTTCTGACCGATTATGACCATGCCGGCGCCAAAGGCCGCCGCAGTTATCAGTCCGCCGCCCATAAGGCCTTTCCCGCCCAGTATAACACCACGGTGTTTATAATGGTTCAGGCCGATGATAAGGGCCTGTGAAAGAATGGCAAGCAGCAGTGAAAGCGGCAGTGCTATTTTTGCAAAAGCAAAAAATTCCGTTTTCATTTCTATCCACCATGCTGCAAATGGCCATTTAAGCAGAGAGGAGTACTTCTTATCCAGACGACTCATAAGTTCATCCAGCCCAGTCTGGGCCTGCTCCGTCATTGTAACTGATCTGCCTTCCAGGTACGATCTGATATCTGCCTCCAGCTGGTCTGTCAGCACGGAAGTATCCGCCTGATAGGCTCCCTGGCTCAGATCGCTCTCCACCTGCTGCCTTGCTGCCAGTACGACGCGCTCATACGTAATCGCGCCATCCATAACGTTATCCGGGATGTCCAGAAGTGCAAACGAGATAGACGTATCGCGCCGCAGTTCCTCAAAGATCGTGCGGTAATATCCCGTATCCGCAAGTTTATTCAAAACAGCACTGTCCTGAAACGCCCCGATCCAGACGCTTACTGCCGAAAAGCAAACGGCGGACAGCACACCTATTTCCGCTGCCAATATAAATCTAAAAAATTTCCTCAGCTTTCTGTTATGATGGTGTACAAAAAGCTTTTTCAACAATGAAACAGCTGCTATAATCGCTATGACCGCAGCCAATAGAATAATGATGTACCATAGTGTCTGATAAGGAATATGGATGCGCGCCATCAGGGCGTCCGTATCCTTTGATAGATACTCGTAAGACTGAGGCGGCGCCTTGTCCACGAGCTCCAGAATCGAGATTACCTCCGGAGTTGGCGGAATTACCTCCTGTGGCTCCTCAGAGCCTGATCCGTCCGGATTATCCGTTCCGTTCCCACCATTCTGCCCATCACCGACAGTTTCTCCGGTTGGTTCTCCGCTTTCCGTACTCTCTCCCGGCTGATTTCCAGCCTCTGCGTTTCCGTCTGTTTCCTGGCCATCCGGTTTCTTACTTCCGTTATTTCCTGTTTCTCCGCCCTTCGGACTTTCGGCCGGCGCCGTCTCCGGAGGCGCAGTCTGCCCGATCCGCTCTAAATATCCGCTGTCGACACCAGTCTGTACATTGGAATAGATCTCAGATATCACGGACTGTGCCTGCTCCGCTGTCAGATCCACATCATCCTGCTGCAAATAACTCATGGCAGAATTTATATATTCCTGACGAACTTTGTAGATAACACCGTCCTGCTCGAACTGGCCGTTGATAACAGAAACGATCGACTGCTCATTGCCGTTGATACTGCCGGCATAGGCAGGCGTACAGAAAAACATGACCATTAGAAATGTAGGGAACAGCAGTGATAACAGGCTGCAGCGCTTTGCAGTCCTTGTTCTATTTTTCATAATTTGCTCCACATTGGTTTTGTTGCCTGGGTTGAAAAATGGTTGTGTATATTATTTTGTAAGGTGCACTGAAAAATAGGGCGGTTCCTTTGGGAGCCACCCTATAAATGGTTGGAAATATTAATTGTTTGCTAAAGAAATTGTATAGTTTACAACAGTTCCATCAATCTCAACAGAAACGGTTACTTTCTGATCCTTAAGTGCCGTATAATTAACCTCATTAACATAGAAATCAATTGAAGTATCTAATTTGTTCTTCCACTCAGAAGGTGTATATTCCTGAGTATTAATACTTGGTAACGTAACTTTAACGTTTGCAGAAGGATCTACTGTCTCAAGTATTGAATTAACAACTGTTTTTACTGCTTTCTGTGCATCATCAAGGAAGGAAGTCATATCCTCTTCAGTTTTTGGCTCATTTACATCTACTTTTACTGCAACACTATAGTTTGTTCCTTCTTTAGTTAGATCTCCTACATTTACTTTGCTAACAGACTCATTAGAATAATCCTCTGCATTTTTCTTAACACCATCTACAGCATCCTGAACTTTTTCTGGCACTGGTGAAGGAGTTGGGGTTGGTTTATAGGATCCGCCTGAGCCACTTCCGCCACCATTCAGTGACTGGTTACCATTTCCACCATATGTAGCTGATGCTGGTACGCTAGGCTGTCCATTAGTAGTTCCATAAAGGCCAAAGTTATAAGTAGTATTACCGATCTTCATATCACCGATAAATAAGTCACCGCTTGTCCCCATGTAGTAAACCTGATTGTCAACCTTGATCAGGCCAACCTGCATAACGCCATTGTATGCCAGGAAATACCATTTTCCGTCAGCATCCTGGAACCAGCCCTTCTGCATAATTCCGTTGTTGTCGAAATGATACCATCTTCCATCAGCGTCTCTAAACCATGTTCCTGTCTGGAATGTACCATTATCATTCTGGTATCTCCAGTTGCTTCCCTCCTGTAACCATGCAGCAGACGCTGTCATGACTGAACCTACGGAGAGAGCTGTTGCTAATGCCATAACAGCAAGCTTCTTCATTCTCATAATTGCATTCTCCTTTCAAAATCCTTTTCCTAAAATTATTTTTCCGGAATATGTAACCCGTTGAGACTATATTAACTCACCTTTCCATATTTTGCAAGCTTTTTCAGCCTAAAACATGTCTATATAATCTGTTTTCAACGTATTTTACGAACAATATTATCGGATTGTATTTATAAAAAGACAGGATCACTAACTTTTAGCGATCCTGCTGTTTTACACGAATATTATAGCTAATTATCTTGTCTATAAATTTATTATGGATCATAGACATATAGTTTTACATTAGTATTTATTTTTTCAGGTTTATTAAATCTTGTATAAACTGATAATATGAAACCTATATTATATAGAAGAAACCATCACCTCCACAAATATGGTGATTGGAAGGAGCTAAATATATGTCACTTATTTCTCTTCTATTATATGGTTCTATATGTTTTGTAGTCTGTTGCCTCTTTACATTAGTCTTACTCCTTTATTGTATGATCCACGTTTCGACAGCTTATGACAAACTATCTGATGATGAGCAACAATTCAAATTTTTACAGAACCAAGACACTTTGTGATGGTATATCTGCAAATCCTATAAATTCCTGTTAGCAGACAGAAACAACTACAGCCAATCACTGTGCCGATACTATTCATAAGAATATCATCTACCTGAAAATATCCTCTTTGGGTGATCAGTTGAGTCGTTTCGATCATTAGGCTGCAAAAGGCCCCGGCCATAAGGCTGAGTACCAAATTACGCATAGGCCTAAAAAGAGTAGCTGGCAAAAAACCAAAAGGAATGAATAAGAGTACATTTTCTATAACATATGCATTATTTCTGGAACCGCCTAATGTTTCAAATAAGGTAAGACTGATCGCTGTCCGTGAGCCTGGTTCGCGCTCGAATAAAGTGATATGGACTAATGCTAATAGATAGATTAGAAATATAAATTTATAGAAATAATGGGAGCTCTTTTTACTTTTAAATAAGATAATTTTTGTAATAAAGAACACTATTAAGCCCAGTAGTATAGCATATGGAAGATATTCCAGTTCTTTTCCAATGTCCTTTATTATATAGTTCCACATAGTTTTATCAAGTAAATCTATCATGTTGGTTACCTTTCAAGAAGTAGTACACTTGTTTTATTAATTAGTTAACAAATTTCTTATGCCTACTTTTATATTGGGTTATAATATTGGTACTTAATATTTGTTGCTAAGTAATATTGTATCGAAATATTTTTATCTTTGTTATTATAAACCAAGAATGTATTTAAAATTATTTGTCTACATATTTTATCAACTACTATAACATAAATATATATTCTTTACATTAATTATATTCTTAATTATTAATGTTAAAGTTTTTAACTTTTACATATGATGTTATTTAAAAATGCTTTATAAACCAAATGGACCACATTAATTTTTGTAATAAAATCTCCTTGCCATATTTGATTGTTAAGTTTTATCCAATAATTAAACTTACTAAAGCTTATCACAACCACTCTTCACCCATATTATCTTCTGGTAAATTAATAAAATTTCTTCCATTATAGTTTAATAACACCTCCCTCTTTCTTTTTAATGATACTTCAGTATAAATTTGTGTTGTAACAATACTGCTATGTCCTAAAATCTCTTGAACCGCTCTTATATCAGCTCCGTTGTTTAGTAATTGGGTTGCAAAGCTATGTCTTAAATAATGAGGGGTTGCATCAGAATTTATATGTGCCAATTCCCGGTACTTATAAAAGAGATTTTCTATGCTGTAAATGCTTAATCGTTTTCCGTATTTATTAACAAACAGAGCATCGTCCTGAATATTAAATTCTTTTCTCGTTCTGATCCATTTCTGAAGTTTCTGATTTACTGCGATTGAGGATATAAAAAGTAATCGTTCTTTGTTTCCCTTACCATGAATTAAAAATGATGCCTCAACAGAATCATAATCCCCTATATTTAGTGCTGCAACCTCTCCTATTCTCAATCCCAAGCAAAACAACACTTCAATTATACACATATCTCTCAAACAGAGTCTCCGGTAAAAATCACTTGGAGCTGACCAATATTCTTTTGAGACAGTAGATATCAATTGATTAATCTCCGCTTTTGATAAAGTACGTGGAAGGGACTTTGGCAGTTGAAACTTTCTAGAGGAGAACTTCATAAATATCTCGTTGATTCCTTTTTCTGTATTTATGTAGTAAAAAAACTGTTTGATGGAAACATACTTTCTGCGAATAGATCGCGGAGATAATTTCTTATCTTTTTGCAAATAAAGAAAATAGTCTGAGATTGACTGTGTATTTAATGAATCATATCTATTTTCATTTAACCAAGTAAGTAAACATACCAGATCACTTTTATAAGCATAAAGAGTTTTCTCTGATAGGTTTCTTTCAAGTGATAATGAATTTAAAAAGTCGGTAAGATATGTTTTTTGTTGTTCGTATATGTATTCCATTGTTTGGTACCCCCTCATTATTGAACATACTTTATATTTTCAGTCTAATTGTTGAAGTTTTAATGGCTTTCTACATTTACTCCTGGTCCTCTACAATTTGCTAGCATATCTCTCCCTTCTAAAAATAATGCAAATATAAATAACTATGTTTTGTACACCTAGATTATTGCATAAATAAATAGGGCGATAAAGTGTCTGGTTTAAATAATAACAATTATTTACGGTATATATTTATAAATTAATTGATTAAAAGCAGAGGTTATAAAGGGGAAATATGAATATACAACATATATACATCATTGGAGCCAAGAATTGCGGTGCTTATGGAGGTTACGAAACATTTTTAGAAAAACTTACAGAGTATCACCAGGAAAATCCGCAGCTTAAATACCATATTGCATGGAAAGGTACAGAAAAAAAAGAATTTTATTATCATAATGCTCATTGTTTTCAGATTAATGTACCTGATATAGGACATGCACAGGCCATTTATTATGATGTCGCCGCTTTGAATTTTTGTATTAAAGATATTAAAAAACACAAGATAAAAACACCAATAGTATATATTCTCGCATGTAGGATTGGTCCTTTTGCCGCGTATTACCGAAATAAAATTCATAAACTCGGCGGCAGGGTTTATGTCAATCCAGATGGACATGAATGGCTAAGGGCTAAGTGGAGCCCTCTTATTAGAAAATATTGGAAACTATCTGAAGAACTAATGGTAAAACATGCTGACCTGCTCATATGTGACAGTAAAAATATTGAAACCTATGTGAGAAATACCTATTCAAAATACAAACCGGATACCACATTTATTGCATATGGTGCTGAATTAAGCCTCAGCAAACTGGCAGATAAAGATAATAAAATTATAAACTGGTATTTAAAAAACGGACTCGAGAAAAAAAACTATTACCTTGCAGTCGGCCGGTTTGTGCCTGAAAATTCTTTCGAGATTATGATTCGAGAGTTTATGGCATCAAACTCGAAGCGTAACTTTGCTATTATTACAACCTCTAATAATAAGTTTTTGGCTGAATTAGAAGACCGGTTACACTTTAAAAAAGATAAAAGAATTAAATTCGTTGGTACTGTTTATGATTCAGAACTTTTAAAGAAAATTCGTGAAAATGCATACGCTTATCTTCATGGCCACACAGTCGGCGGGACGAATCCTTCTTTGATAGAAGCACTTGGCAGTACAGATCTAAACTTACTTATAGATGTTGGATTTAATCAGGAAGTTGCCGAAGATACTGCGCTTTACTGGAGTTCTGATATTGATGATTTAAGAAAATTAATCGATAAAGTTGATGCTATGAGTATAGAATCAATTCATGAGTTGGGGAAAAAAGCAAAAAAAAGAGTAGCTGATGCATATACCTGGGAGTATATCGGTTATAAATATGAACAGCTGTTTCTAGAAAATATAAAATAAATTGCAATAGTAGAGTTATATTTACTAAGAAATAAACAGAAAAATTCCAGAAGGGAGAAGCCGGTGAAAAGAGTCCATATTTTAACCTTCCATAATGCTTTAAATTATGGTGCAGTTCTTCAATGTATAGCATTATATAAAACAATCAGCCAAATTACCGAATGCGATGTTATTAATTACCATTCGCCTAAAATAGACGAAGTTTATAAAGTTTTTTCCTTCAAACGCTCTTTAAAAAATAATGTAAAGGGAATCCTTTTAGTTCTAAAAACACGCTGTAAAAAGAAAAAGTTTAATAACTTTCTTAATGACTATGTAAATTTGACAAAAAGATATTTTAATTTCAATGAACTAAAGAATGAGCATTGGGATGAAAAAGATATTTTTTGTTGCGGCAGTGATCAAGTATGGAACTTAGATTTAACAAATAGCGATGAAATATATTTTCTTTCATTTGCTCCGAAGAATACAACTAAGATGTCATACGCAGCCAGTATAGGAAAAGAATTATCTGATTCGGAAAAACCATTTTTTTATATGAAATTAAAAGAATTTGACTTTATTTCAGTTCGAGAAGAATCAGCCAAAAATAAATTCCATGAAATAGGGATAGAATGTATTCAAAATATAGATCCGGTATACCTCTTGAATAAAAATGAGTTAGAAAAGATGTCAATTGAAATTCCTGAAGAACAGCAGCCATTTGTTTTAGTATACTTATTACAGAAATCTGAAAAGTTCATGAAAAAGGCTTTGGACTATTCAAAAACTGAAAACAAACGGCTTATAGTTATTACAGCAATAGAGTTTAAAAAATTTTCTAATGTTACATATATTGATAAGTGCGGTCCAAGAGAGTTTATAAGATATTTTATAAAAGCTGATATAATTTTTACAAATTCATTTCATGGTATATCACTTTCTATCATATTAAACAAAACATTTTTCTTTGAATATTTAGCAGTTAAATTTAAGACCAATAGCAGACTTCATGATATAATCACGTTTTTTAATTTGGAAATACTGGATTCAGATAGATATGATGCGATTCCTAAAGTTATTTCAATTGATTTTAATGAAGTAAATAATAAGATAAAAAAAGAGCAAGACAGATCTATAAAGTATTTAAAGGAAGCATTTGAACATAGATCTATATCTAAATAAGAAAAATATTCTGAAATGACAGGAGGTTTTAATGAAAAATAATAAAATAAATGTCACGATGGTTGGAATCGGCCATGCACATGCAGCTGGTGTCCTGGAAGAATTACTTACACAAACAACAGTTTTCCATGTAACAGGTTTTGTAGAGAGTAACACCAATATACTAAATCAAAAACGAAATACAGCCCCTTTTAACAAAGTACCACTTCTTACAGAAGAGGACGTATTAAATAACAAAACGTACGAAATTGATGCCTTTTTAATAGAAACTGAGATGAAGGACTTAATTTCTACAGCAAGAAAATATCTCCGTGCAGGAATTCCTCTCCATCTGGATAAGCCTACAGGAATAGATAAGAATTTTTTGATTCTGTTAGAAGAAGCAAAAAAACTACATGTTCCAATACAAATGGGATATATGTACCGATATAATCCGGCAGTATTTATCGCTGATAAGTACATAAAAGAAAATAGAATAGGTGATATATGCTACATACATGCCTTTATGGATACGGAATTAGAAATACATCAAAGAAAGAGTCTGAATTGCTATCCGGGAGGCGCCATGTATGTTTATGGCTGTCATATGTTGGATATCGTTCTAAGATTTATGGGGCAGCCTCAATCGGTTCGCTCATTTATTAAGCAATCAGGATTTAATTCCACTGAAGCAGATGACAGCACACTTACCCTGCTCGAATATAACAGAGGGACATCAATAGTTGCCGCGTCCTGTGTTGATGCCAATGGTTACGGCAGAAGGCAGATTGTAATATCCGGTTCTAAAGGAACGATTGAAATTAAACCGTTAGAAAATCCCACAAAAATGACATATGCAGAAAGAGACGGAAAAGATGAGTATAAGGATAAAGCGTCATATATAGATTTATCCGGTTACAACTTTGACAGAAGGTACTATTATATGATAACGGATTTCGCATACATGATTCAAAGAAGATTTGATAAAATGATTTTCCAGATGGATTATGAATATGAAAAAAAACTGCATGAATTATTAATGCAGGCTATAAATCTATAAGAAAGAAAAGAGAAAAAAATGGGATACTCACTAAAAGAAAATGTAAAAATCTTAGTATCATTACTTAAAGCGTACAATATAAAAAATATAGTATTATCATCAGGCAATAGAAATATTTCTTTTGTACAGATGGTTGAAAATGACGATTTTTTTACTTGCTACTCAATTGTGGACGAGAGAAGTGCAGGTTTTTTTGCATTAGGTTTGATAGAACGTCTTAATTCACCAGCGGCAATTTGTTGCACATCAGGGACAGCGGTCTGTAATTATACCTCCGCAGTCTCAGAAGCATTTTATCAAAAACTCCCATTGGTGGTACTAACAGCAGATAGACCATCGTATTTTCTGAATCAAAATGAAGACCAAATGATTCCTCAAACAAATTTATTAAAGAGTATTACTAAATTAAGCGTTCAGCTTCCGGCAGTTGTCAGTAAACAGGATTACTGGTATTGTTCTAATCGTATCCACGCAGCTTTACTGGAACTGAGTCATCACGGAAACGGCCCTGTTCATATTAATTTTCAAATTGATGATAAGGCAACAAATGTATCAGATGCTTTATACGAAAAACCGGATATTTTGAATAGAATGAATCGTTACGAAATTGGAAGAAATAAACAGGAACTGTGGAAGGAAAAAATTAAGGAATTAGAATCTTCAAAGATTATGATTCTTTATGGACAGAGTACATTTATATCCGATGAAGAAATAGAGTATTTAGATGTCTTTACTGAGAGATTTAATTGTATCATCGCTAAGGATCATATGGCTAATCTTCATAGCAAAAATGCAGTTAACATATATACAGCGATCAATGTACTTAATGATTCCGAAATAGAAAATTTGCTACCTGATATTATTATTACTATGGGAGGAAATTCTGTTCTTGTACAACCATTAAAAGCTGCAATTGCTAAAAGAACTACTCCCATAAAACAATGGTTAATATGCGAAGATGGTATTGTCCGGGATTCATTACGCTGCTTAAGCGACATCTTTGAATGTTCCTCTCTGGAATTTTTAAAATTTTTTACTGAATATGGTGCCATAGATAAAAATGAGTATTATTTTCAATGGAGTGATGTGATTAACAGGATTCGTTTACCGGAACCTCCTTATTCCAGTTTATATTCCGTTAAAAGATTAATGGAAAGTATACCCGATAACAGTATATTTCACATCGCTAACAGCAGCAGTATACGTTATGCAAATATGTTCCAATTAAAGGATAGCATTAAAGTATATTGTAACAGAGGAACAAATGGAATAGATGGATCTTTTTCTGCATTCATGGGAAATGCAGTAGTAAGTAAAGATTTATGCTTTTTATTAATTGGTGACTTAAGCTTTTTTTATGATTTAAATGCATGTTGGAACAGATATTGTGGAAAAAACATTCGAATTTTATTAAATAATAATGAAGGAGCTGAACTATTTCACTATTCATATGGTACAAAAATTTCAGAAATAAATACATATATTGCAGCTGAACACGATGGAACTGCAAAAGGGTGGATTGAGTCAAGAGGTTTTCGTTACTTATGCGCGTCTAGTCAGGAGGAATTTGATGAAAAGCTGCAGGAATTTTTAAAAGAAGATTCTGAAACACCAATATTATTTGAAGTATTTACTTTAAAGGATGAGGACGCAAAAATTGTCCACACTTATTATGATGCGAATACTGCCTTAAACATTAAAAATGAAACAAAAAAAATTGTCAGGAAACTCATGGGAAAAAGTAAATCCTTAGATGTAGCAATTAATAAGGCAAGAAAAAAATTTTAGTAAATAAATGACTCAAACGGTGGAAATAAGAATTTCTTTGATAAATAATAAGTCATATAGTTAAACACCAGAAAGAGAATCCAAAGAAATGAATAGAGAACGAGCGCTTTTAAAAAATACAATCATTATAGCTATAGGAACTATTCTGCCTAAAATGACTACATTTATTACATTGCCTGTTATAACTGCCTCATTGACTCAAATTGAATATGGAACATACGATTTAATTACTACTTTGGTTTCTTTTTTCTTACCAATGTTTACTCTTCAGGTACAAGCTGCCGCTTTTAGATTTCTTATTGAATACAGGGGCAACAAGATTAAGACAAGAAGTGTAATTACAAATATACTATTTTTTATAATACCGGTTTCTATCCTCTCCTTGTTTGTACTTTTTTTTGCATTGTATAAATTATCAATCATAATTCGATTATTAATATGCATTTACTTTTTTGTAAATATTCTGGTATTAACAGCACGTCAAATTGTTAGAGGTTTATCAAACAATTTGCTTTATTCTATCAGCGCTGTTGTGGAATCTGCTTTAAATATGATTTTGGTTATTGGAATCTTAAAAATCGCAGATCAGGGAATTGTCGGATTATTGTTATCATTAACTTTAGCAACAATCACCGGATTATTGATATTAATTATAAAAGGAAAAATTATATCAAATATAGATATAAAATTGCTTTCAAAAGATTTATTAAAACAAATTTTGAAGTATTCATGGCCACTGGTGCCACATGTACTTTCTGACTGGATACTGCGCCTGTCAGACAGACTGGTTATTACGTTTTTTCTTGGATTAAATGCAACAGCTATATATGCTGTTGCAAATAAAATACCCTCACTATTGGCTTTAATACAGACTACCTTTACATATGCGTGGCAGGAAAATGCATCTTTAGCAGCTAAAGACACGGATAAAGACGCTTATTATACTCAAATGTTCGAACTAATATCACGGATATTATCTGGTGGAACTGCATTATTAATTGCAGCGACACCTGTTTTATTTAAAATTTTAATTAAAGGAAATTATGCTGAAGCTTATGCCCAAATGCCGATCCTTTTTCTCGGAACTTTATTTTCGGTTTTTGCCTCTTTTATTGGAGGGATATATATAGCCCATAAAAGAACAATAAATATGGGATTGACAACAATTGCCGCAGCAGGTGTGAATTTAGTTTTAGATTTGATGTTAATTAATTATATAGGTATCTATGCTGCATCTGTATCTACACTTATGAGCTATTTTTTTCTGTCATTATACAGACTGTGTGACATAAAAAAATATCATCAGATAAATGTTAAAGTAAAAAATATACTTATGTATTTATCCTTTTTAATAGCTATGTGCGTCATGTGTTGGAGGCAATCATTTTATTTAAACATATTAAATGGACTTATAGGTTTGGTGTTTGCTGTTGTAATAAATCATAAACTAATAAATAACATACTGATAAATATACTGGGGAAAGTAAAAAATAAGGAGAGATAAATTAATTATATGAAAATTCTTCTTGCTGCTAATATGTATCCATCTAATAAATATCCTCATTACGGGATATTTGTAAAGAATACGGAAGAAATTCTTAAAACTATGGAAAATGTTCAGATTAAAAAAGTAGTAATTAAAAAAACCAACAACTTACTTGTCAAAATACTTTCTTATGCTTTATTTTATGTAAGAATTGTTTTATATGTATGTGCAGGAAGATATGATGTTCTATATGGACATTTTTTATCTCATATATCCCTGCCAATTATTGTTGCCAGAAAAATAAATAAGAAAATAAAAATTGTCGTTAACGTTCATGGTAATGATGTGGTTCCAGATCAAAAAAAAGATGAAAAGTGGGAGAAGATTATACGAAAAGCGATTCCGCTAATTAATTACATTATAGTTCCTTCTGATTACTTTTTGCAAATAATGCAGACTGTATATAATGTAAAAAAAGAATTCATTTTTATTTTCCCCTCAGGCGGTGTGAATCGTAGTATATTTTACCAAAAAAAGAAAGATAAACTCTTGACTAAATATCATCTGGAGCAATCAAAGATCTATATAGGTTATGTTTCAAGAATTGAAAAAAATAAAGGATGGGATACTTTTTTACAAACTGTAAATTTGCTTAAAAATTATGATAGCTTAAATTACATTGTCGTTGGGGATGGGGATGAGATAGATGAATATTACAAAACAGCTGCGGATTTAGGAATAGAAGAAAAAATAATTAAGTTTGATTTGCTAAGCCAGAATGAAATTTCTGATATATTTAACATATTAGACGTATTTTGTTTTCCAACTTACAGGAAAAGTGAAAGTTTAGGCTTGGTTGGCTTAGAAGCGATGGCATGTGGCTGCCTTGTATTGGGTTCCAATAAATATGGTCCCTCAACGTATCTGAAAAATGATGTAAATGGTATTACATTTGATCCTGAGAATCCAAAAGAATTGAGCGATAAGATTATTAAACTGCTAAATAAACCTGATATCGAAAAAAACAGGTTGCGTTTAAATGCTTTCAAAACAGTTGATAAGTATGATATGAGCAGAATTTCAGAGGTATTAGTTAATATATTTGAGAATTTCAGATGATATAGTGCTCTTGCATCTGATACTTCTCAATATTTTCAAAAACATATGGAGGAAAATATGTATTTTATTTAAATACATAGACAAAAAATGAAACTATCTTTTAAAACCGGCTACATTTTGTATGATCTGCTATTACTAATGCCTTTTGTGGATATGATAACCGGTTATGCTTTTAATTTGAATATGAATGGCATTATAACGTATATAGGGCAGGGGTATAGAATTTTTATATTCTTATATATGGTCTGTACTCTTTATTGCCATAAATTTAGTAAAAAACAGCTATGGCTTATAATATTCACGATCTTCTTATTTTTACTTAACCTTATACAATATATTAGATTTAATGGATCTGTTATAGAAAATTTTTCATATACACTAAAATTACTTTTACCTGTATATTTAATATATAGTTTAAGTATAACTTCCAGATATGACAAAGATATCATCAATCGTTTATTGAATGTGTATTCTTGGATCTATCCTCTATCATTAGTGATACCCAAGATACTGGGAATAGGATTTTATATTTCTAATTATGCATTTGAGAGCGGCTATAAAGGTTTCTATTATGCAAATAATGAACTTAATGTTATTTTAATGGTACTATTTGTATATAATTTTCAAAAATTATATGACAATATAATAGTCAGAGAAAAAAATCCGAAGGATATTCACGGGATAAATGGTATTGATTTCACTAATCTGTTGAAACTTTTTTTAATTATATTTGCTTTGCTTTTTATTGGCTCTAAAACAAGTATTCTCTCTCTTTTTATTGTATGTTTGGCCTATCTTTTTAAATATGAGGGGCTAAAATATAAACTAAAATTTATTTTATTATTAATATGCCTTGGTTTACCAGGTATTCCTTTTATAGGTTTCATTTTAAATAGTCAAATAAATAATATAATTTCCAGAATTATCTATAGCTATAACCGATATGTTGAAATAGAAGGGTTTTTAAGTTTTTTATTATCAAGAAGAAATTTAAGAATTAAACCAGGATTTGATTTTTGGTACAGTGATGGATATAAAGGTGTATTAAATTTTATTTTGGGTATTGGAAAAAGTACTAAGTGCCCCAATGACGGAATTAGCGCTAATCAGTTTGCGCTAATTGAGTTGGATTTTTTTGATTGCCTTTTTTGGTTTGGAATTGTAACAGTGTGCATAATTATAGTGTTCTATCTTTCTTTTTTTATAAAATCGTTAAAAGTGAAAGACTTATTTATGGAAAAAGTAATGTTTCTTTTTGTATTCTCTTTTAGTATGATTGCCGGCCATGTAATGATGTCTGCTAACTCGGGAACTATCTTTGCAATTATCACAGCAGATTTGTTTATAAAAAGCTGTAATAAACGGGCTGAAAATATAAAAGAAAATGCTGAGTCAATTTAATGTTTAATTTAAACTTAATGTGTTCTTGTACGGTACTTATGTTGAAGCGCTTACAAGAATTCAAGGTTTATGTACCTGCTTATCGTTGTATTGAGCGTCCTCCCACTCTTAGCTTTAGGGAAACTATACATATTTTCCGAACTCTATTTAGCAAATTGTATTAAGCTTTCTTTTTTGCAAGTAAGTCTTTCAACACAGATATTATACAGTTCCTTCCTAAGAGAACTAGAACTAATGCAACTGCTAAAATTCCGTACCTTATAACAGGATACCTGTATGTTCCTAATATTGCAAATCCTGCAAGAAGAAATGGAACCGTTATCATGAGTAGCTTCTTCTGTTCGTATGGTCTTACTCCATCACAGAATTGATCACATACTTTATTCATGAAAATATAATGACATATGCTGTAAATCATGTAGCATGCTAAAGTAGTATAGCCAGCAGCACGATATCCGAACAGTCTTATGAATATAAAATTCAATATAATATTAAGAATTGCTCCAGTAACACTGGCTATCATAACAAATTTGGTTTTTTCATAGTAAAAAGCAAACTTGGCAAATAAATCATACATATACATGAAATATCCACTCATTGCAACTGGCGGTATCACATAAATTGCGTCATAATATGTAGGCGGAGCAAATATAGCAACCACCTCCGGCGCAAGAACAATAAGCAGCAAATTAAGGCAGGCAAGCGCCATTAGTGTTGAGTATGCGACTGACGAAATATCTTTTATAGACTTATCTTTAATTTTCCTGTAGATCCACGGATTTATGGTCTGCATTAATGCCGTATTGAATAAAAGCATCAACAGTGAGATCGAATATGCAAGGCTGTATATGCCCGCATCCGATGGACCAACCAAATCGCGAATCATAATTCTGTCAGCACTGTTTAACACTGTTTGTGATAAATAGTGTGGCACAAGAGGTAAATTAAAGCTTAATGCATATACCCAATATTTCTTAGAAAATAGCACTTCACCTCTTTTAACTTGAATAAAAAACAGCCATGCATACCCAATCAGTTCAACTAATGCTATTCCAAGAATTCGGGCGCTTACTTTATCATTAGTAACAGAAACACAGAATATACCAACAATTGGTTTTGCCAAAGAAACTACTAGCGTTATAGCTACCAAGGCTTTGTATTTATAGTTAACTCTCTGCTCTGTTGACCAAAAGGAAAATACCGCAGTTGTCCAAATAATAACTAGCATAGCAATCATTTGAACTGAACTTAAAGTAAACAGCTGATTCCAAAAATCATGAAAAATAAAGTATATAACCATCCATACAGCAACAAGCAGTAAAGTCAAACCTTGTAATGACGATGTGAATACGTTTCTATCTTTCTCAAACTTCACAAGTCCTTGTGCATATACCCCTCCAGTTAAGCTTAATGAAACAAAAATAGATGCAATACTCAACCATGAATTAAACACGTTGTACTGACCATATTCTGTTGTATTCATTATTCGCGTAAATATAGGAGTAGTGACTGTAGATATTCCCTTCTGTAAAAAAGAACAAATTAAAAACCACAGCGATGCCTTAACTTGAATTGGAAAACTCTTATATCTATTTAAAACTGACTTTATCACAAATTATCACCTCATTTAGGACCAGTTTACCTTTTAATCTCCACCAAGATTTTATTAACGACAACCTCTGGCCCAACATCATCGTAGTAACCTATTTCATCGACAAAGGCGTTTCTATCTTTTTCATACTTTGCCTCATCAAATGTTTTTAAACATTCCAGGAATTCATTCATATTCCGGCACAGTGGCGCTGGCAAAGAGTGGATATCAAAATACATACCTCTTTCTTTGCTTAGATAGTGTTCAAGATCTAATGCGTATAAAATCACTTTTCGTTTCAGCTTAAATCCATCGAAAATACATCCTGAATAATCTGTCACTAAGAAATCAGTTGCTATAATCAGGTCTTCAATCTGAGAATACTGAGATCCATTTAATACTTTATCAGTATAATGCATAAAACCATCTAGAGATGCAATACTTGGATGAAGGCGAACAATAACTTTCCAAGTTCCTCCATATACATTAGATAATGTGTCTATAACTTCAGAAAAATTCATGTTATAGCACTCTAGATTTTTATCAGCTCTAAAAGTTGGTGCATATAAAAGTAAATGGTCATTATCATCTAACTCATCAAAAAAGTTATATACCTTGGATTTAATATCACTTTCACTTTCGGATTTAATTTTTTTGAAGAGATCACACTTGGCAATTTCTCCATCATACCAAAACGAATCTCGCATATTTTTTGTTCTCCAATCAGATCCAGATACCATCAAATTGGCCATTTTCGAATCATTAATAGCATACTCGATGTATTCACGCGGAAGCGTATCACTAGCATCATTCTCTACCCATTTCAAGCAGGGGCCACCACCGTGCCAAGTATGGATATAATATTGTCCTCGACGTTTTCTTACATATCCAGGTTTTCTCCGATTATCAATCCAAACTTTTGCAGTGACTTGCTCATATATAGCCTTGATGGAAGCAAATTTTATGCCTCGAATACCTTTAGGCAATTTTTCATCTGGGTTACGAACAAGCCAAACAATATCCAAGTCGTTTCTCGCTTCCATAATTCTATCTGCAATAGCTTTACCCTCGCTTCCATACCCCTTTCCGCCAAAGTTTGCTATTACTATTTTTCTGTCATTAATTGGAAAAACCCTAAACAAGTAAAAAATCATAGAAATGATTTTATTCTTCATTCTTTTATCCTTCTATCATATTGAGGAACTGTTCAAGACAGTACATCTGCCATTTCTGATTGCCTGTAAACTTAGTAATGTCAATATCTATCTTGAATTCTGGACGCTTAGGTCCTCCCCAATTTTTAAAATACTTATCAACCGGACGTGGCATTGGAGTCTTATTAGGAACAGGAATTTCTGGATATTTTTTACTCATAAGCTCACGAATAAGATACTTGGGCTCTCCGTGACGAACACGATATAGATCAAGTTCATCAGCCATCTTAAGCCTTGCATACGGATCATAATATGGCATTTCAGCAACAGTGAATGCATTAAAGTAGGAGCTTGAGGATTCAATCGAAAAAACATCATCCATAAATGTCAGGAAATCAATCATATCTTCCCGACGATATCTCTCAAAGAGGTAGTTCATAGATTCAGGTTCTACTAATACTTCCTCTGGCTTGGTAAAAGTATAACGCTCAACAAATTCATCAAAAGTCCAGTCTTTAGCAAGCAATCCGTCCATACCACCAAAAATCAAATCACTGCTCTCGCCAACAAACATCATCTCAATACCATCTAATTTTGCCTGAAGTGCAGCCTGGAGAATTTGCGGCTCAATGGAGTGTACAGGTGCACATTTTGCTTTCATGACTGGTTCAAGATGCGCTATAACTGTATCCCAATTGATATCTACATAATGAAGGTTCAGACCATAATATTTTGCATAGTACTCAGCTCTAGCAAGCTCCTCCCTTTGGAATTCACCACCTAAGAATCTAAATGTATAAGCATCAGCACCGCACATGTAAGATGCTACAATTGCGGAGTCCATTCCACCTGAAAGCATGATACCTTTCTTCTTATCTTTGAACTGTTCCATCTGTTTTGCGATTTCTCTGTCGATATCTTCAACAGTATGTACCAAAATTCTCTGGTCATCTGGAACGGGAGTAATGTTTTTGTGATGTCCGCCCTCATAGAAATTCTTGTTAGCATCCTCGATATATCTGAATGCCATATATGAACTCATGCAATACTTCTTATCTACCATTTTATTTATCCTCCTCATTTCACGTCATGTAAATCGTCTTTTCTAACAGCATCTAAAGCTGCTTGAATCTTTGTAGAAGAAATACCTTTTGTGTATGGGAAGTAAATAATCTTGATTCCTTCTTTCGCAAAATCCTTATCATACTTCTTCCATTTTTCAGTACCATACCAGTCATCACCTACAAAAAGGTATGTCGCACCAAGTTTTTTACAAGCTGTCAGCTTATCCATGTCATACTGTGGTACTGCAGCGTCCACATACTTGCAACTGCGTACAAGTTCGATACGATCCTCAAATGGAATCATTGAATTTTTTCCCTTATACTGTACAAGCTCATCTACCGTTACCCCGACGATCAACTTATCGCACATTCCTTTTGCATTCTTAAATAGATTTAGATGACCTACATGGAATAGATCATATACGCCTGTTGTATATCCGATTACCATTTTACAATTATCTCCAATCACTACTTAAAATACATTCTATACAAATGTAAATATATTTTTTTTGAATGCCTGGCAACAAATACCTTGACCTTTTTTCGTATGCTTACTTCTGAGCTAAACAACAAATCAAATTTATATGAAGAAATAATATTCTTCATTTCTTTAGCAATTTCACTGTTATTCGATTCTTCATCAGCGAGATACAAACTTTCCAGAATTATTCCTGCGGATACCGCATACCGAACATTTGCCTCTCTTTTTAGCTCCGGATAGTTTTTTAAGATAAAGTCATAGAATTCCTTATACGAAATCATTAATTCCATTTCTTTCATACTAAATCCAGATTTAGTAATAGACCCCTCTCTATTTCTCCTATACCCATATATTGGTTTAGAAGTAATAGCCACTTTATTTGTACAATCTATTAATTTGTATGTGGTTGCTAAATCTTCATATAATCTTGCAAGTGGGTACCTAATCTTTTCGAACAACGAAGACCTGTACAACTTTGCACAAGCAGATACATCAACTCCTGCCTGTAGTAAAATTTTACTTAATGTATCTTTACGATTTAAACATTGCCACTCACATTTGTCATTTTTTCCGATTAACTGTCCCCACGTTATGTAATCACTTTCGTAAAAGGCTCGCATGGTTCCAACAGTAATATCTGTATCAAATTGTTTAGCCCCGGTATAAAGAGTTGAAATATAGTCTGGCGAAACAATATCATCTGAGTCTATGCAAGTTACATACTCACCTGTCATAATATCTAAGCCAGCATTACGGGCATCAGATAATCCTCCGTTTATTTTATGGATTACTTTTACACGTTCATCCTCCAGAGCATATTCATCACACATTTTTCCAGAAGAATCTGTGGAACCGTCATCAACTAAAATTATCTCCAGATTTTTATATGTCTGATTTTTTACCGTTGTATAACATGCTAACAAATACGTTTTGACATTATATACTGGTATTATTACCGAAATTAATGGTTCCATATCACACGACTCAACTTTCATTATCATTCTTTTTTCTTGTACTACCACACTCTCTAAAGAAAATCCTTACTACAATCAATCCTATAACCATTGATGTATACAAGAACAAACCATTGTAATAAACCAGTACTGCCAACATGAGGAAACAGCCTATTCCCCCTTTTCCTTTAATAAATCTTATTAGTTCTTCCGTGTACAGACCGACTCCAACGATTCCAAAGCTAATTAGAATAGTAAGTAGATCATTATGCCCCTGAATTGCTGTGCCAAGGTATCTATAATTACCTCTAAGTAGATTCTCATATCCGGAGCCAAATACTTTTTCAAACACAGATGACTCTTCATAGATCATAGATACACTATTAACGATCCATTCTCTTCCATTAGTAATACTACCGTTCCCCATTGCGTATAAGGACTTAGTGATTACTTGGTCGAATACCCTGAAATAAGCTAAGATACCTAATACTATCCCCCCCAATATTATATACTCAAATTTTCTTTTTAGGTTAAAGCTATGTAACAACCATACCAAGACAAATGCTGATGAAAGGATAGCAGATCGCACACATGTAAGTACTATTAGTACTTCCAAAACAGCTCCTAAAACAAGCCATCTGGTTTCCATTTTTATTTTATACACGAACAACGCGAGGCACAGTATTGCCAATAATTCATATGCTAGAATATGTGACAAACTATATGGGCCGTATAAAACAACCGTTCCCCACCCGGTTTGAATGCCGTCTTTAAAGACAAATGTATAAAACAGCACTGCTAAATAGAAGCAAATACCTCTAAAGATAAGTTTGTCGGATTCTAGAATTTTCTTTTTGAACGTTTCCTCATAGTCCTTATAATGGTATGCATCCAATAATAAAAGGAATGAGAAAAACTGAAGTAAAATACTACCGGATTTGTTATACGCAACAAACATAGTAATAAGGAAGACACTACCTATTATTATGAAGTTCGCATCTACTCTACAGCGGTTTCTCCATATACAAGTAAGTAAAATTGCAAATACATACATTATTGTAAATGTCGAGTAATGTTCAGCACCTGTAAAGGTGCTGAATAAAATATTTGCAATCGGATATAGTAGCACCAAGGCGCTTGAAACCCTTTTTATATCAATTGTTTTCATACAGTCACTCCTTTTTTAGTGCTTCCAAGATAAGTGGGCAGTATGATTCTATACAATATCTCCCTCTCGAATCAAATGAGGATTGCTTAAACCGGTCTAATTCATCTCTATTTTCGTGAAGGTAATTGACAGATTTAATTAATTCTTCCGGTGAGTTCCGTTTCAAAACTATGCCCTCTTCTCCATCCAGCACTACTTCCTTATTGTAGTTCCAGTCACTGACGATTGCAGTGATACCAGCCATCTTCGATTCGATTAATGCTCCTGGCACGCCTTCGCCAATCCAATGTGTGAGGAGTATAATTGCGTCATATTTATTTAGTTCCTGATATACCAAAGTTGAATCCTTAAATATGCCATGATACCTTACAGAGTTAAAAATCTTTAAGAATTCTTCAAACCGATCTTTATAAGATGCATCAACTTCACCATATATATCTAATGTAGCAATTTGCTCAATTTTATCAAATGCCTCAATAACTAAATCCATGCCTTTTTCTTCACAGATTTTTGAAAAATAAACTAATTTCAGCTTACCCGTATTCTTTTGAGGCAAGCAAGCACCTTCATCCTCTCTACAATTTGGAAATAAATAGGCATTTTTAATATCTATATTATTTAATCTCTCAATCATTGTTTGAGATTCTACCCATGTACTTCCTACTCTCTTCATAAGGAACCGTAATAAGCCGCTTTCTTTTTCTGGGATTCCAATTTGTCCTCCCATGCCAATTACCATTGTCTTATGAAGTCCGTTTGTACCTGTTAAAATAAATCGTGCTAGGAGAAGAAGCTTTCTTCTTCCAGAAGTACCTACTCCTACAATCATATGATTCGACACGCGAATGCTACAAAGAAGCTTCACACAAAGACTTACACAAAGTTTTTTCGAACGTTTAAATTCTACCAGATCAAAGAAAAATGTATTTGCATCTATGAATACAGTTTCGTATGTTAATTTGTTTTTTCTAGTTACTCCCCCATATGGTGGAGGCAACTCTCCAATATAAACATTAGTCATTAGCCGTCTCACTCAATTTTTGAATCAAAAGATCAAACTTTCCTCTTGTTTTATACTCGATATCATCTACTGTTTGAACACTAAAATCAATTATCCCTTGCGCCTTTTCATTTAAGAACTCATGTACCTTTTTATATTCCTGCTCCGTAAATCCTATAGCAGGGACAATTCTAAGCAACACATGTCCAAGTTCTTCCTGAACAAATTGATATTTTTCAATTTTTTCAAAAACCGCAGAAGTGTCAGTAAAGGAAGCCAATGATACGAGTTCACCATGCTTTCCATACATTGTCTTTTCTCTATGACCACGAATCTTATATAAATCACCTGCGACGAGTTCTGCATAGTCATCAGTAGCATAACGAATTAGCGGCATTTTATAGTTAATAAATCCCGTAGAAATAATTCGACCATCGTTCGCTAACTCTGTGTAGCCATACAATTTATTAAATCTGTAGCATAACCCTTTCTCATTTAATTGCTGTTCTCCGAATACGACTCTCTCTGTATGACCATAGTGCGTTAATATCTCACAATTAAATACCCCTTTAATTGCTTCGGACTGATAAGGATATATATTTTCTGACTGCAGAATAATTCCATCAACAGGATACCCTATTTTAAGATTATTAAGTTTAATCAATTTGCAGAAGAAATAGATAGCTGATGGCAATCCTCTAATAAATTCAGGTTTATATGAGTTTATATCCTTCACAACTTTTGATATAGTCTCTTTATTTATTTGCATTGAATTATAAATCCGCATTGCATACAACGGATTTTCGGAAATCAGAGTATCTCCATATCCACCTATATAGGCTAAAGAGCTGCGTTTATAATCATACGATTTGGTAAATTTCGTGTAGTGGTGATACACAAAGGCATATTCTTTGTAGAGACATTCCATCGTAGTATTCACGACAAGTCTTTTTCCACTCGACCCACCAGTAACAGCTTCATAACTATCATCGATGGCCCGTGAATTAATACCCTCAATATTATTTAATACAATATTTTTGTCTATGATAGGAACCTTGCCTATGAAATCATCTACGGTAAAGTCATATGGATTAAATCCATTCTTATCAAATTCGTTTTTATAAAAATCGCAGTTTTCATACGCATAGATGCATATTTTTTTTAATTCTTGCTGTTGAATTGTATCTACTTCAGAATTCGTCATTTGTTCTGCACGAACTAAAAGATCGTACTGTTTTCTAAACACTTTATTGTTAATCAATCGATTGCGAATAGTTCTGGAAAATAGTCTTTTTATTCCACTAGGTGTTTTCTCGTATATATTTTTTACAAATTGTTTATTCATCTGTATATCCTCACAGGAGATTTATATGTGTGTGAATTTGATCATCAAAATCTATCTTAAGAATTTTCTTTTTCTCCAGATTGTTGTATTCATAAGAGCAGCAACCATCATATATAATAGCGTTTGTGCTAGTAATTCTGATTTTCTCTCTTTGAAATACAAAAGCATTATTATCGTTGACAGGATCATCTACCGCGTTTATATTCCATATTTGTGATGGCTTAATATCGGATAATTTTGTCCTGATACTATCTATAATTTCTAAATTACGATTACGATCGAAAGCAACTATCCGAGTATGTTCGACCCCTTTATAATTGATCTTGCATTGAACAGTAACTTTACCCTCTTTATCTGTACATTTAATTGTATTCACATTGTATCGGCATCCCCACAAGAATGGTCCAAGCATTTCTGCCTGTTCGATATCTTCGACATAAACCGTATTATGTGCTTTCGTGGATCGCATCTCATCTCTATATTTCTTTGGGACATGATAGTTGTATGTACCTGAATCAACTAATACCGGATTCCCTTCGTAATAAACCTGTATGCTCAATGCATCAGCATGACCATGCGCGGCGATACTACCAAAACCTAAATCACCACAGTCCATTGCCATGAGCACTTTTCGATCTTTACTTCTCAGAAAAACCATTCCACCTTCTTCGTACACACGAATATCTGATGAGGTATACATTCCACCTGTCTTTTCCATGCTTACCCAGTCAATAGTTTCCTGACGTTTAAACGAGGTGTATTGTCCTCCTAAAATATCTCCCATTATCTGAAGAACATAATGATAGTAATTTATCTTTTTTCCACTTAGATCCAGAATTTTTCCTTCATCGTTGTCCCCGAATATGATGACTTCACTGTATTCTCCGCAACTGTCAGCTACAAATTCACTCATTTTCTCTAAATAATCTTTCCAAACAGACGGAACTTTAATTTTGTTCTTCTCCATTGAAAGCCAAAGTAAACCATATGCTTCCATCACAAATGCCTGATAATGGAGTGACATTTCCTTATTTACACCGTCCGCATAGTTTTGCTTCGGTAACTCCTCGGTCAGCACCTTAATAGAATAATTAATCCAGGGCTGATATGAAAATACTATTCCTGTTAATCCCAAAGCATACATTTCTACAATTAAATGATTATTTGCAGAAGAAAACTTTGCTCTATGAGATTTTATATATACAGCCATAGCTAATATTCCGTGGCTGAGTTTATTAAGTATCGATTCATCCTGATTCTGATACTTTTCAAATGATTTCTTTAAAAATGCATAAGCATAGATCCATGAATTAACACGAATAGCTACTTCCATAGCACTTGTCCATTCTACGCCATGTAGGAAGTGATTATGGTCATTCCAGCTGTTGAACAAGTCTCTGAACTCATCTAAGTACTTATCATCGCCTGTCAGATAATAATTCTTTGAAATACAAGCAAATTGAAAGTGCCGATTCAACTCCCAGTTTGTTCTAATATCGCCTATATCTTCCCTCTGATTAGTTGAAATTGAGTATGAGAAGTCATTTTCATCCCACATATTATCTGTTTGAAAGCCCGCGTTCCAATACATTTTATAGTCACTATATTTATAATTACCTAAAAGTACTAAACCATCAAACACAGTTGTATGCTGATTATTCCAATTAATAGCTAATCTTGATACATCTAAAGTTAATGACTTTACTTCTTCAGAAAGAGGTACATCAGTGACTGGCTTATCAAACAAATAATATTTTTTGTATTCTTGTTTCTGTACCACCTTCTGCTGAACTCTCCAAGCAACTTCAGGCACATTCATTGATTTTAGCCTATTTGCCAACCACTTAATGTCCCTCATAATTTCATACCAACTTTTCTTCTAATATGTCTGCAATCTGCTTACTTGCAGTACCATCTCCATATGGATTAGATGCATGACTCATCTTCCCATATGCTTCCTTATTGGTGAGAAGTTCAGAGAAGTTCTGGTAAATAGTTTCTTCTTTCGTTCCCACCAGTCTCAATGTACCAGCAGCAATCCCTTCTGGACGCTCTGTTGTATCACGCATAACAAGAACTGGCTTGCCGAGAGCTGGAGCTTCTTCCTGAATTCCACCAGAGTCGGTAAGAATCAAATAGCTCTTGTTCAGGAAATTATGGAAATCAAGAACTTCAAGAGGCTCAATAATCTTGATACGATCACATCCTGCCAACTCTTCATCTGCTTTCTGACGAACAGCAGGATTCATATGGATTGGATAGATTGCCTTGATGTTCGGATGCTCATCCATTACACGGCGGATTGCTCTGAACATGTGCTGCATCGGCTCACCAAGATTCTCTCTTCTATGAGCAGTGATCATAATAAGCCTGGAGTCAGATGCCCAATCCAGATATTTATTCTGGTAATCTTCACGAACGGTAGTCTTAAGTGCATCAATTGCAGTATTACCAGTGATATAGATGGTCTCTGGATCTTTGCCCTCTTTGATGAGGTTATCTCTTGAAATCTCTGTAGGAGCAAAGTTGAGTTTGGAAATAATTGACACTGCCTGACGGTTAAACTCTTCCGGATACGGAGAAAAAATATTATATGTACGGAGACCGGCCTCTACATGACCAACCGGGATCTGCAGATAAAAGCATGCCAATGCTGTTACAAAAGTGGTGGAAGTATCTCCGTGCACCAAGACAACATCTGGCTTCACCTCTTCAAGTACTGCCTTGATCCTCTCCAGAATATTTACAGTTACATCAAACAGGGTCTGTCTATCCTTCATGATGGCAAGATCATAATCAGGAACGACCTGGAATGTCTCTAGTACTTGATTCAACATCTGCCTATGCTGACCTGTTACGCATACAACGGTCTTGACGTTTTCTCTTGTTTTTAATTCATTTACAACAGGACACATCTTAATAGCTTCAGGACGTGTTCCGAATACCAACATTACAGTTCTCATTTTATTGTTCACTCTCTGATTTCTTTATAACTTTTGCTGGAACTCCAACTGCGATACAGTCATCAGGAATGTCTCGAATAACCACCGCTCCAGCACCAATCTCAACATTGTTACCTACATGCACGGGACCGATTATATTCGCACCCGCTCCAACTGTGACATTATCGCCAAGTATAGGCACCTCATAAATTCCAGAAGTTCCTCCAAGCGTTACGTTTTGAGAAATATGACAGTTCTTCCCAAGAACGCATCGTTTATGAATAACTACCCCGATTCCCTGATAACCAATTACAGTTCCTTCACCAATATCTGCTTGATAAGGAATTACTCCCCCCCATAATATTCTGATACTTGCTTTTATTATTCCAGGAAGTGCTGGAACATGGTGAAGGTACAGAAAACGGGATACTTTATACCATTTATAAACCTCCATCGTCCGTTCTCCTTACAGTCTATATATCCCCTCGTTATTGCAAATATGGCGTGTATCAAAAACAACCTTCCCCTGAAGCTTATCCATATTCTGCTTAATCTCATCATGACCAACAAGAAGCACAACAAGATCTACTGAATCAAGGAACTCGTCCAGATTATGCATTTGGTTGGGAACTTCATCCTCTGTGATGAACGGATCGTATACCTTTACAAAATTTCCGCAAAGATGTCTCTCCATTAACTCAAGCATCTGAAGAGTAGGAGACTCTCTCATATCATCAACGTTTTCTTTATATGTAAGACCATACAGGCCAACACGGCTGATGTCTGTCAGTCCCTCCTGCTTCATGATTTCATAGATACGGTTCAGAACGAAATCAGGCATTCCATCATTAGTCTTCATAGACTCATCAATAACCTTTGCAAGGTTAGGGTAGTCTCCAACGAGGAACCACGGGTCTACAGAAATACAGTGACCACCAACACCTGGACCTGGCTGAAGAATATTTACACGAGGATGCATGTTGCAGATTTTGATAATTTCATATACATCCATGTCATCATGACGGCAAATCTTAGCAAGTTCATTTGCAAAAGCAATATTAACCGCACGGAATGTGTTCTCTACAACCTTTGTCATCTCAGCTGTACGGATGCTCGTAACAACAATCTCGCCCTGACAGAAGGTAGCATAGATTTCCTTAATCTTCTCGCCAATTTCTCTATCATCAGCACCGATGGTTCTGTTGTTGTGAAGAAGTTCATAAACCATATTTCCAGGAATAATTCTCTCAGGAGCATGAACGAGGTTAATATCCTTGCCAATCTTAAATCCAGACTCTTCTACTACCGGGCGAATAAACTTGTCGATTGTTCCCGGAGAAACAGTAGATTCAATAACAACAGTCGCCCCCTTAGGGCAGATGCCAAGAATCTGCTTAACTGCTGCAACAACGTACTTTGCATCAACCTTCTTCGAGAACTTATCATAAGGTGTAGGCACAGAAACAATATATGTATCTGTTACCTGATATTCCGTCGTAAACTTAACGCCTGCTTTAAGAGCATCAGCAAAAAGCTCATCCAAACCAACTTCTTTAAAGGTTGTCTTTGCAGCATTCAAAGTAGCTACTAACTCCTTGTTTAAGTCAGTACCAACTACTTCTACTCCATGAGATGCCATCATGAGAGTTGTAGGGAGTCCGATGTATCCTAATCCAATTACGTTAACCATTTTAAATTACCTCTCCTTTTTTGCGTGTTTCTTGTATGTATAAGTGTATTTGACAAATTGACAATTACCTATTATGTAGCGTTTCCAAAGTCTTCGCGGCTCCTGGATGAAGCGATAAAACCACTCTAATCCATGATTCTGCATCCATATTGGAGCGCGATTCGTGACACCAGTCATAACATCAAAGCTACCTCCAACTCCCATAACAAAGGGAATATTTAACTGCTTCAAATACTTATTAACCCAGTATTCTTTCTTCGGTGATGAAAAAGCTACAAACATCATATCTGCACCAGATTCGGCCATATCTTTTACTATTTCTGGCTCATCTGCTTCAGTAAAGTAACCGTTTCTATAGCCAACAATTTGAAGATTTGGATACTGTTCTTCAAACATATTCTTGAGTTTGACAACTACCTCCTCTTTTGCTCCAAAAAGATAAATCTTATATCCCTTGTCGTTAGCAAGTTTAATAAGGTTCTCAAATAAATCAATACCAGTTACTCGTTCCTTAAGAGGAATACCGAGTTTCTTTGCTGCCCATACAATCGACGCACCATCCGCATTAATCAAAGGGCATATATTCACAATTTTTCGTAGCTGCTTGTCATCTTTCATTAAATTAATTTTTAATGCATTAACAACTACATGCTGTGTTGGTATTCCACGTTTTATTATCTTCTCAATCGCTTCTACGGATTCATCCATAGACAACGCGTTCACATACGTATTGAGAATTGGATACCGTTTTTCAATTTCCAAATCTGTGTTCAAATCTTGTCCCCCTCTTCTTCCTTTCAGTATCAGATCTTTATTTCGTCTTCTTGTACTCAATTTCTGTACAATCAAACCTTTTAATCTTTTTCTGTAATATTTCCGCTCTATCGTATTCGCGTACAATTAGTTGTGTACACTCATAACTCTGTAACATCCATTCATATACAAAACATCTTTATATCGTGTAGACCTATAGCTCTCTAAAGCTCATTATGCACTAAAACATTATCATATCGCCTATACCTGTTAAGCTACATCTGCAAATCATCCCATCAAGTCGTGCAATCAAAACAACTATAATTCCATCTGTTTTTCTATGCAAATTCACCAACATATCACTACACCAACTTTTGTCTGTAAAAATTTACGGAGAAACACAGACGCGCTGAATAAATGTTCTCTCATTTTTCCACCTTATTCAGCCGGGTATTTCTCCCATATAGGTATACACTTCTAAAAAATGTTTTAAGAACCGCCAGGTATTTTGCGTTCAACTAACCGCCCTGCTCCTCCTTTTTGAAGCACTTTTTATTGGCTAAACACTGATTGGCGTAGCGATAACAACAAAATCAGCAACACTATATGTATTTTGGCATCAAGTGTTGCTGTCAAGTCCCGTTCCATTTCTGCAAAATACTTTTCTATATATTCATCCTGAATCGAAGGCTTACACTGATTGATCACTAATATGGCAATGCTGAGGCCGCCATGATCTGTTCCTCGTTTTCACTCGAGAAAGTAGGAATTTTGTTTTTACTCGTTTTCAAAGACAACCATGAATACAGAGATTAAAAACAAGAGTATTTACTCGTAAAATTTTTTATACTATAAATAGTAACTCTGTCTAACTACCGTCTCTAAAACTCCCCGTTATCCATACTTTATACACAAATAATTGTTATTATTTACAGTTCATATCCTAAAACCCATTACTTTTATCTATCCAACCCCTACATCGCCCCACTCTTCCCAAACACCACACCCACAGTCCTCATCACAATCTTCATATCCAATCCCAGGCTCCAGTTTGTGATATACGCCTTATCCAACCTCACAACCTCTTCAAAGTCCGTAATATCACTTCTCCCGCTCACCTGCCACATTCCGGTTATTCCGGGCTTTATGGCCAGCCTTACGCGGTGGTGCAGTTCATACTTGTCCCATTCGTCGATGGTCGGCGGCCTCGTACCTACAAGGCTCATATCGCCTTTTAACACATTCCAGAACTGAGGGAACTCATCGATCGAATACTTTCTGATAAATCCTCCAATCCCTTTGTCACCACCAATAATTCTGGGATCGTGGTCCAGCTTGAACATCATTCCATCTTTCACACGATTCTGTGCCATCAGTTCTTTCTTACGTTTCTCCGCGTCCATATACATGCTGCGGAATTTGTAAAGCTTAAATCTCTTACCGTTTTTACCTACCCTGACTTGTGAAAAAAAGATAGGTCCCGGTGATTTTATGTAAATGCATGGTGCCACAATCAAATACAAAATTCCAGTGATGATACATCCGATCAGGCCGCCGACAATATCCATAGCCCGCTTGTAAAATGCCTGTTTCCATGAAGCCATATTAATACTGCTCGTTAAAACGGTGTAGCTTCCCAACCGCTCTATCCGCTGAACTTCGCCTTCCAGCTTCGCCATCTCGATCAGTTTCAAGTGAACCGTGATCCCCATCTCGATGAAATGATTAATCAGGTCTCTTGGCAATGGAATCTCTTTTGGCAGATTAAGAAATACCTCATCTACCCATTCTCTGCAGACATACTCTTCAACATTGTCCATGGTTGCTACTACCGGCACATCATTGATTGTCTCACCAACACGATCTGCATCAAGAAAGCTGATTCCTATAATCTGAAAACCTTCATAATTATTATTACGAATGTTATCAATCACTATATCCATCATTTCTTCTGATGTTATAATTAATAACGATCGATTTCCTTTTCCTACAACACCCTTGGTTTTTAAATATTTTTTCCAAAGAATCCTGGCTATGTAGCTGATGACCATATAAATAATGCCGGTCAGGACCAGCGTAATTCTGGAATATCCTTCACCGGTTTGCGTTGCAAACAAATAAAATACCGCAATTAGAATTATTTGGCATACGTGCTTAAATGTAACTGTAAACTCCTTATAATATCCCCTCTTCAAAACATTTTTGAAGCTCTCGCCAAAGAAAGTGACGCAGACTTGAATTAAGAAGAGTACAAAGGCCATATTTCGATACAATTTGTTCTCATATGCCAAATGAACCCCATGACGAATAAAATAAGCGCTTATAAATGCCACTTGCAGACAAACTAAATCCAGGATCATAAAATCCCAGTGTTTCAGCCAGCCAAGGTTAGCCTTTTTATACATTTTTCATCCTCACCCTTTTTAGTGCCGTATGATCATTTTTCGACAGCATGTCGATTTTTGGCACCTCATCATCTGTTCGCGTTAGAAACAGGTGCATAATATACGTTTAAAACTTACTATTATTATACCCTCAAAACAGGTGTTGTCAACCTTAATGAACCATATAATAATTTTATGTACGGTAATTTCTGGAAAGTGAGGCTTATGAATTGGCGGGATATAATCGAATTGCAGCAGGGGAACGGATCAGAAACAGACGGATGCTTATGGGATTGACACAGGAGGAGCTTGCGGAAAAAATCGGTCGTGCTTATAAATACTGCCAGGATATTGAACGCGGGACCTGCGGTATGTCCATTGACACAATGCTTAGCATTGCATCCTGTCTCAATATTTCGCTGGATTACTTAATCTACGGAAATAATGAGGATACCAGCGAATTCACAGACCTGGATGTGGAACAGCAGGCAGTCATCGAAATTCTGGGGAATTGCAGCATTAAGAAAAAAAGATATGCATTGGATCTGTTAAAATTATTTATGAAGGCTTGTGATGAACGCTAAAGGAACGAGATCATTATACAATGCCATTCGCACAACGATTATTTAAAACCATCAGGCGTTTGCTGCACCATTTTTTTGACACTTATCCAAATATTATTTAACTATAAAGACTCAGTTCTTATAATACCAATTATATAGAAGAAACTAATTAAAAATACAGCCTACTGGTTTCCCCCTTTACCTCTTATCTGTTTATCAGGCAAGGGTATTCCACCAGTATGCTGTATTTCATAATTTAAGCTCTTAAATTCTATTTTCTAACTTGCTTTTCTCTTATATTCTCTGAAAATTCTACAATATTTTTCTTTCTTTGTTCGATCTTTTAGACCTACTTCAGAATTCATTACGCAAGGTTTTTCTTGCCAAACATAATCTGTCTGTATTTATAAAGAACTCCCATTAAAAGATTTCCCAGAACACCGATCGCCAAAATCTCACCAATACCTACAGTTACCATTGCATACAAAATCATATCTTCCGAGCCATACGCAAAACGTAACACCCATGGGATAACAATTGTGTTTGCCAGGATCGGCGGAAGGCAGACCGCCCACTTGTTTTTGCGGAGCATCCAGGAACCCAAGGCCCCAATGAGCGTAGCCAGACTCCCAAAAATGATATCCAATGCTGCGGCGCCACACAATAAATTGGACAGCAGGCATCCGATAAACAGCCCCGGGACTGCGGCCGGTGTAAAAAATGGCAGGATACAGAGCGCTTCCGAAATTCGGAATTGGATAGGACCGAAACTGATCGGTGCAAATACCATCGTAAGTACGGTGTAGATGGCAGCAATCGCCGCCGCATAAACCATAAAATAGGTTCTGCTTGAAGATTTTTGTAACATATTCATTTCTCCTTTAGTTTTGTTTTAGGTGTGGAAGGTCTCGAACACACCATATATTTGCCGTTTCTGCCTGTTTTCAGGGGAAAATCAGCTTTCCTACTATAGCACAAAAACAGGGTAAAAGCAAGCGGTTCCTCAACAGTATGACAGACCTCTCCCTCCGGATATTTCATATAGTTTTAATGCAGGTTATGACATACTTTTATCATAAAAATGATGTTGCTGTTTCTTTATACATTAATACTATACTACATATTTTGCTGCCATTGTAAAGGCCATCTTATCACTCAATAGCTGCTGCATTAAAAATTTAGTCTTTAATAAGTCTGTTTTGTCAACTAATCGTTTACTTTATACAAATTGTTTACTTTACGCGAATTGTTTACTTTACACGAATTGTTTACTTTACACGAACTGTTTACTTTACACGAATTGTTTACTTTACACAAATTGTTTACGTTCCCCCTATCCCTAAACAATTGCTCTCTCGTTCACCACCGCGTTTTCAGTCGCTCTAGTCGTCCAGCATCCCCCAACAAATTAATCAGGTGATTCCTCTCAACGACTCAACAAACGGGCTGGCTCTCCCCAGCCCGCATCACCAGATCTTCACCCTCTTTTCCGGCGCTGCATACATGCCGTCGCCTTCTTTTAAATCCGGGTAGACCTTATAGAAAGCCTCTGTGGAACTTAAGACCGCATTTACTCTCACTTTTGCCGGAGAATGAACGTCCGTATTAAGCCTGTGGATCATGCTTTCCTCTGTATATTTCGACGCCCAGATGCGGGCATACTGCGTGAAAAGAGAATTCAGGGCTTCCGTATCATCTCCGGCAATCGAGGTGACACAGGCAAGGGCGCCTAAATCGGCAATATTCTCGTTTAACGTCTGGCGGCCATTTACATAACGCCCTTTCACAGCCTCCTGGCCGTCATAGTACGCCGCTACCTTAAGAGTCAGATCCTGGAATTTCTTTAAATCGTCCTCTGTCCACCACATATTATAATTTCCATTTTCATCATAGCGGGCGCCGGAGGAATCAAACGCATGGCTGATCTCATGGGCAATCACCATCCCAATCCCGCCTAAATTTGAAGCATCGTCTGCATTTGGATCATAGAACGGAGGCTGCAGGATCGCGGCAGGAAAGACAATTTCGTTATTCAGAGGATTGTAATATGCGTTGACGGTCTGAGGCGTCATTCCCCATTGGGTCCGGTCAACCGGTTTCTTTATTTCTTCTTTTTCGTAGGATCTGAGCGATCGGTATACATTTACCATATTGTCAACCAGACTGCCCTGCCCTTCCGGAAGAATGACTGCGTTTTCATAGTAGTCCGGCCAGTGATCCGGATAACCAATTTTGAGGGTCATATGCTCCAGTTTTCGAATTGCTTTTTCTTTTGTCGCTTCTCCCATCCAATCCAATCCGTTTATACGATCTTCATAGGCGGCCAGAATCTGATGGACCAGCGTTTCGACATTCTTCTTATCTTCTTCCGAAAAATGCTTTTCTACATAAAGCCTGCCGAACTCAAATCCAAATGTATTCTGAACAAGCTCTCCTGCCAGCTTTTTATCTGTTTTCTTTCCCTGAATTCCCTTTTGAGCATTGCTCCATGCTATGGTGCTGTCCCGTATTTCCGGTGTCAGGCAAGGGCTGAAATCTTTAATCAGGCAGAAAACGGAGTAATCCTTCAACAGCGGCAGATGGCCTTCTGTCAGATAGCTGTTCACCTTTTTTGCCTGTCCCGGATCATTTACCACCCAAGAATTAAAACCGGCCGCCCCGGCCGCTTTTAAATATGCTTTTATATCAATATTGGAGTATAGGGCGCTGAGCTCCTTCAGCGATTTGGGATTATACGTTTTTTCAGGGTCATTCTGGTCAGACAGCGGAAGCGTTGCAGACGCTAAATCAGTCTGAAACTTATAAATGGTTGAAGCAGCTCTTTCCGCCTCTTTTTCGCTGATTCCTGTGGATTCCATTATATTTTTTATATATTTCCTGTATGCTTCCAATATGGCCGACTGTGTACCATCTTCCAGTGTCTCTTTTCCCGGCCCTAAGTCGGCGCTCCCCAGATAGCATCCATAATTCCGGGAATCTTTCATATCCTCATAATAAGTCGGAGCAATGAGACTGGAGAATCCCAGTTCATTGTTTATAGTCCCGATCGCTTCTATATATTCCTGAATATCAGCCGCATTGCGGATGCTGTCAAGGTAAGGCTGCAGCGCACCAAATCCGGCATTTCTTCTCCCTTCCATATCAATTGCAGTCAGATATAGACTGGCTATTTTTTGTTCCGGTGACCCTTCGGCAAACTGCTCTCTCTGATTGATAATTTCATTAAGCAGATCACTTAAATTATCATAAGATTTCTGTCCCAATTCGTAAAAATAACTCCAGTTTCCAGAATCCGCAGGAATCTGCTTTTCTGCAAGGATTTTTTGATTTACATAATTGTAATAATCGTCTTCCGCCCTTACATTGCCCGCTTCCGCCTTTCCAGCGGTTCTGACCGCGTCTTCTGAATCCTGCGAACCTCCTGTCCCCTGCGAATCTCCTGTCCCCTGTGGGTCTCCTGGATCCTGCGCCCCCACTTCCCTGTTCATGGCATTTTCCTCCGCCATAGCCAGGGAGGATGATTCTCGTTTCTGTAGATCATCGGCTCCTTGTCTTTGATTTCTGCAGCCGGTTAGTATCACCGAGATTACACATAACATTGTAAGACAACCAAGTATTCTTTTCTTCATTTTCGTTCCTCTTTTTCTGTTTCGCTTTTACTTTTCTTACGCACCTGCTATTACTATGGCTTTTTTTCATCTTTTTCATGCCATATTTCACCAAACTTACGCCGATTCCCCGTTGAATGCCCCTTCCGTATAAGCTATAATAAAACCATCATGATTTTCCTGGCCCAGCCAGCAGGAAATCTATATCGAAAGAGAGGGAAAGCAATTGAACGAAAACAGCGCTTATGTTCTTCCCAAAGATAAAAGAGTCAAAGAAATCTCAGAAAAACCCATTGAAAATGTATCCGATTATATTTCCAAGATAAAAGAATACATGGAATCCCGTAAAGGTGAAAATTACAGTTACGTTTACCGGGGCGAGCCCCAGATTTATACCACCTCCTGCCGCGCCAACATTTTCCGGAGGGGCGTCATGGATGGCAATCCTTTTTTTGAGAAGAGTCTCTTTGACGCCATGAGACAGAACAGGCTGACGGGCGAGAAGCGGTATCTGGACAACGCCATCGACGCCCAGCACGGAGAATTTCCCAGCCGCCTTCTGGATGTGTCCTATAACTGCCTGACGGCCCTGTATTTTGCAGTCACGCCGTACTACCGCAAGGACGTTGATTCGCTGGATCACGAGGATGGGATGGTGTTCGTATTTTTCATCGATGAGATCTTCAGCCCCAGCGCGGAGAATACCAATGCCAATTACGACGCCATCATTAACCGGGACAGGCAGTGGCACCGGGATAAGATTATTTTTGAGAAGAACCATAAATTTATTGACCACACAAAACTGAATAACCGGATCGTGGCACAGCAGGGCGCCTTCATTCTGTTCCAGGGCAACGATGCTGCGGACTTACCCGCGTGGATGACGTATGGCATCCGGATTCCGAAGGAGGCCAAACCGCTGATCCGAAAAGAATTAAAGGAATTTTTCGGCATTCATACCGGGAGTATCTATCCGGAGATTGTGAATCTGGTAGATGAGATCAGCAATAAGAGCCGGAAACTGAACACGGAGAAGTTCTGCTGCGGCAACGAGCTTAAGTATGCCGTCAGAATGCTGGAGAAGGAGCTGGATTACTATTTTGACTACATTCTGGATAACCGGAAGGATTTGGATACAGACGGGATTCTGGTCTACGTGGAAAATATGATTAACAGCTACCGGATCGGCCTGCTGGACTTTACCCAGAACCTGGAAGAGGCCATACAGAAGGCCTACCTGACAGAAGAAGAACTGAATACTATCGTAAACCGTTACAACCAGTTAATTCTGGAATTTTCCAAAGAGCTAAATCAGCATGGCATTCATAAATTCTCAGGGAGCCAGCTGCTAATCAGTATGGAAAGGACAAAAGACAATGAGCGAAAATCGGATGAGAGCCAGGAGAATCGAAAACTATAAAGAGTACATCAGAAATATTTTGAGCAACCGGGATATCGACTGCGACGAGACCTGGTGGGACAGTGAAGAGGCTCAAAAGGCGCTGAATCTCCTGGTCCGGGCAGAAAAATGGGAAATCTGCAGTTCTGTACAGATGGGCATTGACAGCAGTGAGAATTTTCTGTTTCTGAAATTTACAGAGGACAGCGGCAGCCTGTTGGCGGCTCTGGAGGAGGAAGCCTGCCGCCTGGCAGACATGCCGGAATCGGCGGAAAAGAATATCTATGTCATCTGCATTGTAGACAACATGAAAAGCCGGGTTTTCCTCGAAAGACTTTTTCTTTCGGCGGAAGGTAAGACCATAAAGAAAAATATCCGGAAAGAGATGAAGGCCTGGAAAGGTACTGTAAATTTTCTCTATATTCTCGACAACAGCTATAATGAGCAGGACATCAAGCTGACCAATGTAAACCGGTTTGAGTTTATCCAGATGCCTCCTATGAAATGCCATATCAACTGGGAAAATAAGGACGAGGCAGAAGGTTCTAACCGGGGATATGTGACTTCTGTCCACCTGCACCAGCTGATTGATATCTATAACAGCATCGGCGACAAGCTGTTTAAGCGCAATGTCCGGTACGGTTTAAATGAACAGCTGGGCGTTGACCGCGCGATCAAAGATACGCTAAGAAACAATCCCGGCGAGTTCTGGTTTAAGAATAACGGTATTACCATTCTGGTAGAACGGCCCGATTTTAGACTGGATCGTGTGGAGGAGGTGCTTCTGGAACACATATCTGAATATGGTGACCTTCATTTCTCCGTCATCAACGGAGCCCAGACCATCACCGCATCCGCCCAGTGCCTTTATGAGATGGAATATGATTTAAAGGAATGCATAAATAAAGGGGAAGCAGAGGAAGCGGCAAAGCTGGAGGAAAAGATCCGTCAGTCGAAGAACGCCAAGGTACTGCTGCGCATCATACATATTCCACACTCCGCGCAGGCCGCCGAGTCCGAAGCGGATTCGACCCGGGAGGTAAATGAGATCAGCGTGGCCCTAAACCGGCAGAAGCCCATTAAGGCGGAGGATATTGCCTTCGCATCGCCATTTGTGGTGAAGCTGGCCGCATTTCTGGAGCGGGAGCAGATGAACGGCAAAAGGTATTTCAGGCTGGTGAAGCGCGGGGAAGGTAATATTGCCAGGCGCACCGTCGACCTCGTCGATTTTGCGAGAGCCCGGAAGGCCTGCGCAGGGTACCCGGGGGACGCCCGCAGCAAGGGCACCAATGTTCTGCTGAGTTCCCGAAATGACACCGGCGGAGAATACAGTTTTCAGGATAAAACGATATTCGTACCCGAATGGCTGGAGGCAGAGGATGAACAGGAAGCGGAGATTTTTGAGAAGTACTACGGCGCGGTGTATTTTGCAGTCAGAGTGGCCGATTTTTATGGAAAAAATGTAAAGAAGATCATCACGGACAATCCGGCAGCGGCAGCTGTACTGCAAAACGGGAAATGGTATTTTACCACATATATGGTCCAGCTCTTTAATGGATACCGCAGCGATTACTCCCAGTTCACAGACTGTTTTGAACTGATTCGGGACAAATTAAAAGACATGATGGAGCTCTTCGCCGAACTGTGCGGCGCTGCGGCACAGCTGTCAGGTAACTATCCGGTTCTGGATTCCAATACGTTTAAAAAGGATGAGCTCTACTTACTGACCAGGAACGTGGCAGACGTTAGCAGATTTGCACAGATCGTAAACAACAGCCTGGAGGATGACGAGAAGATCGACCTCGTAAGCTACCGTGAGGCTGCTGCCGGAGACCGGCGGCCATCCGCGGAGCCAGACACACAGGCGCAGAAAGCGCCGGGCGGCGGCAAGGCCAAATTCATCAAATTAAACAACGGACCGGCTGAACGGGTCAACAGCACCGCCCATGCCATGGTGAAGACGGTTCAGTACGTCCTCGACAACTATCCCGGCCATGAGAAGGAGATCCTGACGAACGGCACAGACTGGTTCACGGATGACCGCGCCAGAGCGGAAGAGGGCTACGGTTATCTGAGAAGGTCAGTTGAAGTGACGGGAAGCGACGGAAAAACCTACTGGGTGGGGACTCACTCGAACAGTGTCGTAAAGTATAATCAGATCGACCTGATTTGCAGCCTTCTTCACGTGAAAAAACACAGTATCAGCTGGATCGCCATTGACGGGAAGACGCCGTTGTTTTCATGGTAATGTACATAGGTTAAGACCAATTAAAAGGATGCCCTGGAAGTCAATTCATATCTTCCGGGCATCCTCTTTGTTTTACTTATTTGTTTTACTTATTTGTTTTACCTATTCTTTTTAATATCCTTTATTTCATCATTCCTGCCGAAACTCCACTGGCACCTGATCCATGGTCTTCCAGGTGGCAAGCGCCTCTTCCGTACTCATTCCTTTGGCAATCGCATCCTTGCGGACCGCGTTGACCGCCTGGATTTCCTTCATGCGCTCTCCGGTCAGTGTGTAGCCCTTCATGGCCCACAGGGTCAGCGCCCAGGCAATCATCGGAATCACACAGAACAGCACAAGGACGATCCCCTTCATGCCTTCCATGTAAGGCGTATCACCGCCGGGCAGCGTAGACAGTCCAATGGCCGCGATAGCAATTCCCACCACCGTAGAGCTTAAAGACGACACCAGCTTATCCACCAGGGAGAACAGTGTTCCCATTACGCCGGGGATATAGTTGCCTGAGCGGTAGGTCTCATAGTCCGAACAGTCTGCAACCATGGGGATCGGCATATCCGCCGTCGCATAGTAGGCCCCATATCCGATTCCAAACAGCAGGACAAACAGGACCGTATAAATATTTAAGCTGCTGAGAGACAGATTCACTCCCGCCACGCCCGGTTTCCAGAACATGAGCAGTGCAAAGACTCCCACATACATCACCAGCGCAAGCCCCACGTAACGCGTGAGGGACGCCTTCTGCCCGTGCTTCTGAGAGGTACGCACCGTCAGTACAAAGAACGGCGCGGAGAAAACGTAGCCCGCAATCATCATCGGCAGATACAGCCCGTTATAATTGCCCATCATGGAACCATAGAGCATACAGAGCACCGTACCATTGGTGGCAATGGCCAGCGCCAGCTTGCAGCCGGCTCCCGCAACCATCAGCCTCCGGAGCGGTTTGTTCTCTTTCATAATAGCCACATACTCAGAGATCCTGATCTTCTGCTTTTCCTCACTTCCCAGTCCAAAATACTTCGGCTGGTCTTTCTCCCAGATGCCGATTACCGCAAGCACCGTCAATAAGGCAGAGATAATAACCGAGATCGGAATCATCATGTCGAAAAATGCGGCCGTGGTATAGTCTCCGAACTTCGCCCGGAAAATGGGTGCCAGAAACTGGATCGCTCCCATCCCCAGCATGCTGGCCACCATGTTGAAAATCGTAAACATGGGCCGCTGCTTCGGGTCATTGGTCAGCACCGTCTGTCCGGAACGGGTGCAGGAGGTCTGAAACGTATATCCGATTACATAGAGCGCATAGATCACCACATAGGACGTATAGCGCAGCCACATCATCGTATCGGGGATGAGCCTGGTACCAAAATACAGCAGAAACGCACTCACCGCCATAATTACATTTCCCAGCACCATATAAGGCCTGAATTTGCCGAAGCGTCCGTTGGTCTTATCGATCAGAGCGCCGATGATCGGGTCCGTCACCGCGTCAAACAGACGCATGACCGTTACCATGGTCGTGGCGAACATCAGCGCCAGTCCCAGCACCCCATTGCCGTAATAGGCAATGTAGGTGATGGTCAGAATATAGTAAACATTGGTTGCACCGTTATTAAACGGAAACAGGACGAGCTGGTAAGGCTTTGCCCGGTTCATGCCGGCCGCCGTTGTTGATTCGTTGCTCATAAATGGTACCTCCTGCTTTCTTATTTAACACTCTTTAAGAATGAACCGATAATCAGCAGCACGATGGAGATCACAAAGCAGGCAATGGAAACCACACTGGCATAGAATACGTTCCAGCCGGGCGTATTGCCGGAGTTCCAGGAAAATAATCCGGATATCAGCAGGACGCGGTTCATGATGATCCCGCCGATGACGGCTGAAAAAAGAGCAACGGCAGCCACACCGGACAGTGTCCCGACATAATCGTAATTTCCCCACCGGTTAGCGGCGTAAACAGCAATCACAATCAGAAGTATCCCGGCAATTGCCCCCAGTACAAACAGCGGGAAGGAATTGAGCGCATAAGCTTCGTTCATGGTACTGCTGACCACCATGGCGACGAACGCCACGATGCCTGCTGCTGCGGACAGGATATTGAAATAGAAAGCCGGACCCTGTTTTTTAATAAAAGCTGTCATTTTATGATACCTCTCTTTCTTTGCGTTTGGAGGACACGACATACAGAGCTCCACTGGCCAGCAGCAGAATTCCAAATGCTGCGATAGCCGCCATATAGGCCATACGCCACCATGTCATGGTCTGCTCGATATGTGTCGTGCTGTTATAACGGTTCATCAGACTGCTCTGGCTGAACGCATATAAGATATTGTGGCAGGAATCCTTCACGGCATTCTGCAGCCTCGCATCGCCGGAAAGCAGCTGGGCGCTGACCTTGCTGCCGTCAACCTGAGTGGCAAAGGTGGAACAGTTTTCCAGCGTCGTAGCTCCATAGAAGCCTGAGATACCGCGGGTATCAAAGCAGGTCGTTCCGGAAGCCAGTACCGCTCCGTAAATATCAGTGTCGTCATAAATATCGGTGACGGCATATCCCTTAAAGCCCCACTCCTCTTTCAGAATTTCTGTCATCAGTTCGTAGCTGGCGGTGCATTCCACCGGTCCGATCTTGCTGAAGGAAATCATCAGGCCGCGCATACCGGCGTCCACTTCCTCCGTGTCGTACTTGGTCGCCTCGAAAGCGATCTGATAAGCACGCAGCTCGACCTCACGGGCCCTCTGCTCCAGCATGTAAGGCGCCACGCCGCTTCGGTTTGTTTCCTGATCGTTAAATGCAAAATGCTTGGGTGCTGCAATCAGGCCGTAATCCAGTGCGCCGATGGCAAATTCCATAGCTGCGGAACCGGACAGAACCGGGTCTTCCGAATAGTATTCGCCGTTACGGCCGTTATAAGCATGACGGTGAGTATTTAAACCAGGTCCCCACAGAATCGGGATTCCTGTGAACAGCGCTTCCTCTCCGATAAAGGAGCCAACTTCTTTATATAAATCCTGGTTAAAGGAAGCCGCTACGAGCGGTGCGTTGGCAAATACCTCCGGATGCCAGTTTCCGTTGGGATCGCTGGCAGAGATGCTCCAGGGAGCCCCCGTATCCTTTGAAGCGTTTAAGTTTACAGCCACACCATTTCCTGCGTTCTCGGTCATATACGTCTCCACCGTACCGATGGAGCTGACTCCAGGGATACTTGGACCGCCGAACGTAGCGAGATACTGTGCTTCCTCGAGCGTCATCTTATCAAGCAGATCCTGCCATTTCACATCGTCAAAATCAGTGCCGTACATCTCATAGAACATCAGATTGCTGTCCTTCCCCCAGGTGATTCCGGAGGTGTCGTCGTCCGTCTGAATGGTATAATAGTTACCGTTAAGCAGGTTGATCAGTTCCTCATTGACCAGAGTCATATCCGTGTAGCTCTTCGGATATGTGCCGGCCCAGTCGGTACGGCTTAAATAAGTAACCTCTCCCGGCTGGAAATAGTTCCAGTCAGCGTAATCCAGCTGGTTTGAAATCTTCTCTCCGGTTTTCGAAACAGAGAAAGCGGTGCTGGAAATAAAATCTTCTGTAATCTTATGTTCGTAAGCCATAGCGCTGTTGCTCTCGCCTGACAGACTTTCCGGATCCGCTCCCTGGCGGGCCATCATATGATTCAGGGCATCATGTGCGCCGTTACCCATGGCAAAGTAATACGTTCCCGGATCCAGGATATAAGTACCAACGGTGCCGTCACCGTTATCATACGTGTTGTCGTAGCTGGCAATATACTGTAAATCAACCTCTACGGAGACCACCTGTGATTCGCCTGGCTTCAGGGTATCGGTCTTGCCGAAATTAAGCAGCTGAACCGCAGACTTCTCAACGCCTCCCTCTGTATAAGGAGCCTGTCCGTAAATCTGGACAATGGATTTTCCGGCCATGTCACCGGTATTTGTTACCTTTACATGAAATACGGCGGTTGCATCGCAGACGCCTGTTTCCGGATCTGTGGAGACGTTAAACTCCGGTTCTCCCTCGAATTCCTGGGTAAAATCGGTATAAGAAAGACCATATCCGAAGCCATAGGCTACCTCTTTGTCATAGTCCCACTCCGTGGAAGACGCATAAGCGCCGACCGGAGAACCGGCGTTGCCGTTTCCAAATACCGAATCGTAATATCTGGTCTCATAGTAGCGGTAGCCAACATAGATGCCTTCGGCTTCGATCAGGTAGTTGCCTGTAGTGCCGCCGGTCTGCCCAGCGCCGCGGGTGAGCATATCCGCCCCGTTTTCATACTGGAAATTACCCATGTTCTGCATGGCGGGAGCCGACATATTATAGGTTGCGTAGATATCAGGAAGTGCGCCGGAAGGGCTGGTGCGTCCGCAAAGGATATCTGACACACCCAGCATACCGTAGCAGCCTGGGAATCCAATCCAGAGAATTGAATCTATTTCAGGGTCATTCTTTAAGTCACCGATTTCAACGGCATTGGCGGAGTTGAGCAGCACGATTACATTGTCGCTGCATTTCTTCGCCATCTCGATGGTATCGCGTTCATTGGCTGTCAGCTGCAGCGGTTCCTCCGCTCCCAGACCGTCAACCACTCCGCCCGGCAGATAGTCCTTGGACTCCGCGCTTGGACGGCTGATGACTACAATTGCCGCGTCGCCGTATTCGGCAAAGCTGGCCGCATAATCGGAATTGACTGCCTTGATCTCCGCTGCGGACGGCTCGCCCGGGTCATACTCCGCGGAAGGAGTCTCATTTTCTGAGTGAAGATACGTTTCATTCAGTTTATCATATACCGCTGTCATTACCGGATTAACGGTAAAGCCTGCGCCCTCGAACTCAAATTCATCTCCGCTCCAGGAGTCTAGCGTTGCGCCTCTCGTAACCTCGCCGGTGGCAAAGTTATTGTTCAGCGTGTAGGCTATGGTATTCTTAAAATCAGTCTTATTCTGAGTAAGCGCCTGCTCCAGACTGATATAAGGACCCTGTGCCTTGACGCCGAAGCTGGAACCCAGCAGCGATACGTGAGAACGGATTCCGAATAACGTCACCTGGGAATTGCCGGCCAGCGGAAGTCCCTGTCCATCTGCGTTGTTGTTCTTAAGCAGTACGGCGCCCTCCGCAGCCTGCTGGCGGTTCAAATCAATGGCTTTCTGAATCAGCGCGTGGGAATTGCCGGTTCCGTCTTCATTGAGAACCTCCGCCGACGGCTGAAACTTATCATATAAAGGGTCATCCTCTGTATTTTCGGAGACGAATTTCTCACTCAAAGTACCGAGAGCGGTATCGATCGTCGCCTTGTAGCTTTCAGCCACAACCCCAATAATAATTGTCAGTGAAAAAATAAATGTAAACAGAGTTGTCAAGCCGCGCCAAAGCGCTCTTTTTTTCATAAACATAACTTTTCCTTCCTTTCAACTGCATATTTTCTTACACCCAATTGGCGCTGGAGGACTTTTTCCTGACCAGCTTATATGCCGGGTTTGGAACCGCGACTTTATGAAAGACAGCGGTATCCCTGCATTCACCAGCTCTCACCTCCAGCGTTACCGTGCCGTTTAAGGGCACACGGAAGTTGAAAACACGGTCTCCTGTCTGTTCCTCCATCAGCTTTCCATCCGCGTACAGCGCGGCCTTTGGCTGATTGGTGTAAACCTTCACAGTAGTAACAGATTCCTCCCGGTCCGCCCTGCGGCGTCCCGCAATGTGCACAAACGGCTCGTCACTCCAGTAAGCCTTATAGAGATAGAAGCTGTCCTTTTTGATTTTCCGGTCAAATGTGACCAGCCCCTTGTGGTTCATACCGGCCTCTCCACCCTGATCTCTGGCATCCGCCGCGAAATCAAACATGTTCCACACATGAGTCGCCCACAGATAGGGGTTGCGTTCAAAGCATTTTAACATGTACTCGTGGTAAATGGTCTGATACTCCTCCGAGTGATCCCCTCTGCGCGGCTTTCCGGAATGCAGGTTCGGCATGGCCTCACATCCGTATTCCGAATACCCCAGACAGCGCTTCGGATACCGGAAATGGAAAAACCGCATCCACCAATCATTCAGGAACAGCCCCGGGACGTACCATCCCAGATACAGATTCCACGATACCAGGTCGGTGATATGCGCAGACCGGTTAAACGGCCCGCACATGGCGTAGCAGGCCAGCGTTGTCAGCCTGGTCGGGTCCATCTCATGACAGAGCTCGTTAAGCTCCCGGTGATTATCCAGCATATCCTTTTTATTCTTGGTGGAGATGGTAATCTCGTTGGAGACTCCCCAGCAGACGATACAGGGATGGTTGTAATTCTGGACAATCAGTTCCTTCATCTGGCTTATGGTGTTCGCTCTTCCATTGGCCATATGTTCGGAAATATAAGGGATTTCCGCCCAGACCACCAGGCCGGACTCGTCGCACAGATCGTAGAAATACTGATCGTGCTGATAATGGGCGAGGCGGACCGTATTGGCCCCAATCTCACGGATGAGCTCCATGTCCTTTTGATGGTGCTCCTTCGTGATGGCATTGCCCAGTCCCTTCCAGTCCTGATGGCGGGATACGCCGCGCAGGGGATAGCTGCGGCCATTTAAGAAAAATCCTTTTTCCGGGTCCACATGGAAGGTGCGGACGCCAAACCGGCAGCGGATCTCATCCACGGTTTTCCCGTGGTACTCCAGGCGCGCGACCGCCGTATAGAGATACGGGTCCTTCAAGCCATCCCATAAGTGCACGGAAGGGATGACCAGTGTGCAGTCCGCTCCGGTTCCGCAGGCAGCTACCGCGCCATCTGAATCCAGAAGAACGATGCGGATCTCACAATCATCGTCCGGCAGCGCTGCATCGGATTTATTTCCCCCTGCATCCATCTCGGTAAAGGTCTGGACTCTGACATATCCGTCCAGTTCTTTCACCTGCGGCGTAATACGGATTCCGTTCCCGCCGCGGTCAGCCAGAGCAAAATGTCTCCGGTTCACCACCACCAGATTCACGTCACGGTATATGCCCCCGTAGAATGTGAAATCCGCTTTCTGCGGGTACACACGGTCGTTGACGCCATTGTCCGCTTCCACAGCCAGCCGGTTTGTCTCCCGCAGCAGATCTGTCACATCCACACGGAATGTGGAATAGCCGCCGTCATGGGTGCACACCAGGGTATCGTTGAAGCATACCCTCGCACTGGCGTTCACTCCCCGGAATTCCAGATAGACCCGTTCCTCACCTTTCTGAAACTCCGGCATGTCCAGTTCCCGTTCATACCTGCATGAACCGCGCCAGTAATTATTACCGCCATCCTGCCCATCCACGCTGTTCCAGGTATGCGGCAGATTCACTGACACGGTCCTTCCATCCGGACCGGTAAACTGCCACCTGTCATTCAAATTCTTTGTTTTTCTCATGCCATTTCTCTTTTCTTTGTGCTAATCCTCCATACTATAACAAGTTTTTTTTCGGAGTGTAAGCATTTTTGTATAAGTGGTCGATTTTAGAACCCAAGTGGTTTTCAGCAAAAAAAATCAGGGCTGAGAGGAAATATACTACCTCCTCTCAGTCCTGTCCGCGGCTTTTTTGCCTGCGATCGGAATCAATATCTTCAACGAAAAGATATTTTCCTCCGTATCAATTTTCATGAAACCATTATATTTTTCTACCGTATAGCGGATACTCTTCAAGCCGAATCCGTGATACCCGTTCCGGGCCTTTGTGCTGACGGGCAGATCGCCGTCAAACTCCAGCCGCCTGCCGAGCGGATTCATGATATTAATGATCAAAAACTGTTTGCGGACGTACACCAGCACGTCTATCATCCGCATCTCCTGATTCTCCAGCTGCTTTACGCTCTCAATCGCATTGTCAATGGCATTGCCAAACACGGTGTATAGGTCTACCGGATCAAAGATATCCATCTGGCGGCCATCCGCAATGCAGTTGATCTTGATGCTGCTGGCCGTACAGAACAGGCTCTTCTCCGTCAGAACCGTATCCAGCACTTCATTGCCGGTCTTCACGATGGAGTCATAGATCTGCACGGAATCTTCCACCTCGCGCAGATATTTGTCCCGTTCCTCCGGACTGGTGATGGCGCGCATGGCGGCAATCTGATGCTTCAAGTCATGGCATTTGCGGTTAATCAGGGTTATGGTCTCCTGGGACAGCTCATACTGCTCCTTCTGCTGATGCCACAGCTGATTTAAGATGTCCAGCTCCTGTTTCATGGCGCTTTTCTTGAACAGCGTGTTCTGAAGGTAGAGAATCAGGACGCAGTAGCACTGGATCAGCAGGATGTTCCATACCCGCACATCAGGATATGGAATGCCGCCCCCTGACCTCAAAAAGCCAAACAGGATTTCAAAAACAATCAGCAAAAACAGCGCCGAGGACAGCTGCCGAGGCCCCACCTGATAGACTCCGTTTTCCGGCATATATCTGACGATTGTGATGCCGGCCATCCCATAGATCACTGCGTAAATCACCACCATGTAGCCGATGGCCGACAGCTGGCCTCCAATCCCCATACTCCTCAGAACAATGAATGCGGACTCATGGGCAATCTGCTGGCTGATGATCGCCCACGCCGCGCAGTACACCGCCGCGCCTGGAGGCATGGCCGCGCAGATATAGATAAACAGGCAGCTCAGCAGAAAAACGCCCGACATGGATACCACCGCCGGAACGGTCACTGCTGGAAATGCCGTCTTCCACCAGACTGCAGCCACAGCCACAGCGCAGGTCCCCGCCGTCGCCAGGCCCAGTCTCATCCGGAAATTCGGGCGGTGTTTCAGCGGAATTATATAAAGCACGCATGCCGCCCAGAGCGATACAGCCAGTTCCACATACGTCCATATCGTGATATTTATCTTTGTCATGTCCCCATCCCCATGTAATCCGTCAGCTCGGAAAGAAACGCCGTCTTATTCCTCCTGCTGATCTCCAGTTCATCTCCTGCTACGATGACTATATTTTTGCGTATCTCCGAAACGTACTGCAGATTCACCAGATACCAGTGGTTGCACCGCACAAAATGGCTCTCCTTCAGCGTCTCCTCCGCTCCCTGCAGCGTTCCTCTCACCACGAAAATACCGTCCTCCGTGTGGTAATGCAGCATACGGTTCTGCACCTCCACGTAGTGAATCCGGTCCACCTTGAGCCGTTTGATCCCATCCGGAAGATTTAAGAGAATTTCCTCCGGCTGACGTTTTTTCACCCTTGAGACGGCGCGGTCGAGACGCACGGAGAAGGTGTAATAGTTAATCGGCTTCAGCACGTAATCCAGCGCTCCCACATCGTAACCGTTAATCGCATACTGGGCCATATTGGTAATAAAGACAAGCACCACGTCCTGATCCTTTTTCCGTATCTCCCGTGCCGTCTCCATCCCGTTCAGCTTCCCCATCTCGATATCCAGCAGGATTATGTCAAACCGCGGGCTGTAATTCTCCAGCAGCGCACTTCCGTCGCAGAAGGTCTCTGTCTGAATCTCCCGTTTCTTCTCTGCACTATACTGCCTGATGTATTCCTGAATCTGGTCAATATACACTTTTTCATCGTCCACTACAGCAATTTTCAGCATACCCCGTTACCTCCTGACACATAACCCGCCTCTGTTTTCATCCGTTCATTATAACATGTCCGATTTATTTTGCATAGAAAAAATGGCGGAAAGGCCCTGGACATTCCAACGTCCAGGACCTCCGCTGCCTCCGGAAAATCCTTTTATAAAATGACCGGCTGGATCTGCTTTCCTTCCAGCGCTTCTTCCAGGGTTCTGACAATCTGATCCGTCCTGGCAATCATGGAATTGGGCTTTTTAATCGCGTTATCCTGGCCGAATGGCACGAAATAAATGTTTTTAATATTAAAAAGCTGGCCGATATTTTTAAAATTAATTCCCAAAGCGTCGTTGGTGGAAATCGAGATAACCAGGGGCTTGGAGTTTCTCAAATGGGCTTTTGCAGCCATGAGGACAGGGGTGTCGGTTATGCCGTTGGCCAGCTTTGCCAGGGTGTTCCCCGTACACGGTGCAATGAGAAGAATATCCAGGTAGCCCTGCGGACCAATCGGTTCGGCATCCTCCAGCTTCAGAATGGGGGGATTGCCGGTCAGGTCGGAAATGTGGCTGATAAACTCCGTGGTATCTCCAAAACGGGAATCGGTAGTCTGCACATTTGTGGAGATAATGGGATAGATGGAGGCGCCTTCCGCCATCAGAGCGGTGACTGCCTCTTCCATCTTACTAAAGGTACAGAAAGACCCGGTGATTGCCAGGCCGATTTTTTTTCCTTCTAATTTCATATAAACTCCTTTACTATAAGCTTTTCATGACAGCCTTTAACAGAATTTCAGCCGCTGCCTTCGGCGCATAGGCGCCGGGGAGCCCGGGACATAGTCTGGCGTTTATTTCCCGGCTCTTACATGCGGTAAAATCCACGCCGCCAGGGGCAGAGGCAATGTCAATGATGGTGACATCAGGCCTCATAAGGCGGATTTCGGCTTCACGGATGACTGGTGCGGGTATGGTATTGAATATAAAGTGATACTCGCCTATATCCTGTGAGATTTCGGACAGAGGCTTTGTCTTAAGCCCAAGCGCAGTCCCAAAGGCCAGCTGGACCGGATCTCTGTCGGCCACTGTGACATCCGCGGACAATCCCTGTAATTTACAGGCAAGCGTTTTTCCGCAGCGGCCGAAGCCTGTGACGAGACACCGGCTTTGGTGAAGGCAGTCCGGGCTCAAACGGATCGCTTCCGCAATCGCCCCTTCCGCTGTGGCTATGGTATTTTCTAAGGTGATTTCCTCTATCTCCAGAAAGTCAAAGTATGGGATTTTATGCTCTTTGGCGTGGTCTTTTACAAAGTCAGGTATATTTCCGCCGAACAGAGTATTGTCAGGCGTTAAGTGTCTTAAAAGGTCCGTGATCTTTAAGGAATCTTTCTGGTCCGTGGAAAAGATGGTCTTGCCATCCTTTGTAAAGGGTACGGGACACAGAAGGACGCTGCTGGCTTTTATGGCTTCTTCCAGAGAAAGGTTAAGCCTGCCTAAGTCGGCGGATGTAACGGTGGGTAACCCCTGTTGCTTTAACATGCGGCCCAGATAAATCTGTCTTAAATCGCCGCCCAGAATCAAATAATTATTCATGAACTTCACTCTCCATAGTGATTTTATATGAGGAAAAAAACTGGTTTGTGCAAGGAACAGACCGGGAGAGTTTGTCATATTTTACATCAAGGCATTGAATCAAAGGGAAGGTAAGATGATTTTTGAAGGATCTGCAGCAGCAGTTGTGACACCAATGGCCGAAAATGGCGCTATCGATTTTGAAGCAATGGGAAAATTATTGGAATTTCAACTGGAGAATGGAACTGACGCCATTGTAGTAAACGGGACTACCGGCGAATCCTCCACGCTTCAGGATGAAGAGAAATATAAGCTTATTGAATTTACCGTGAAGCGGGTTCATGGAAGGGTGCCTGTAATTGCAGGCGCAGGAAGCAACAATACCGCTCATGCAGTGGAATTATCGAAAAAGGCTCAGGAGCTTGGCGCGGATGGGCTTTTAGAGGTGACGCCTTACTACAACAAGACTTCGCAAAAGGGACTGATCGCCCATTTTACAGCCGTGGCGGACAGCGTTTCAATTCCGGTCATCCTCTATCATGTGCCCAGCCGTACCGGCATGACCATGGAACCGGAGACCTGCAAAGTGCTTTCACAGCATCCGAATATCCAGGCTGTCAAGGAGGCGGGAGGCAATATCTCCCACGTCGCCCGGATCGCCTCTCTGTGCGGGGAAGACCTGGATATTTATTCGGGAAATGACGATCAGACGGTTCCCGTTCTTTCTCTGGGAGGCAAAGGCGTGATCTCTGTCCTGGCCAATATCATGCCGCGGGAAACCCACGAAATGTGCAGGCTTTTCTTGAATGGGCAGGAAAAGGAGAGCTTAGGACTGCAGTTAGACCTGCTGGATTTGATGAATGCCCTTTTCCTGGACGTCAATCCGGTGCCTGTTAAGGCGGCCTTAAGCCTGATGGGAATGTGTGGGGAAAATTACAGGCTGCCTCTCATCAGAATGAGTGCCGCTGACAAGGCAAAGCTGACGGAAACCATGAAGAGGCATTCCCTGATTTAGAGAAACGCGAAAGGGGGTCCTGAAAGCCGTAATCGTACGGCCAGGACCCCCTTAATTATTTCTTTTAGTAGTTTTCCAAAAATGCTTCTATCTCCCGCCTGTCCGGCATGGACGGCGCCGTCCCGATCTTCTGCACCGAGAGTGCCGCCGTCGCGCTGGCGAACACGACCGCGTCCTTCCAATCCTTCCCTTCCGACACGGCCGCCAGAAGTCCCCCGCAAAATGCGTCTCCCGCACCGGTAGTGTCCACGGCCTCTACTGAGAATGCCGGAACAAACTCCCTTTTACCGGATGCTGACGATAAGCAGGCCCCGCGGTCTGCCATGGTAATGATTACCTCGCCAATTCCGCGTTCATGAAACCAGTCCGCCGCCCTCGCTGCGTCCGCATCCGAACAGACAGGAATCCCGGTGTAATACTCTGCCTCCACCTCGTTGGGCGTGATCACATCGATCCGTTTCCACAGCCCCTCCGGCAGGTCTGCCGCAGGAGCCGGGTTTAAGATCACTCTGGTCCCGCTCTCTGCCGCGTATTCCGCAACCCGCTCCACCGCATCCAGATTCGTCTCCAGCTGCATCAGCACATATTCACAGTCCTGGATCACTTCTTTTAAGGAGTCCACTTCCTGCTCCGTTATGGAAAGCCCCGCTCCTGGCACCACCACAATCTCATTCTGACTGCTGTCTTCTCCCACCAGAATCAGCGCACAGCCCGTGTCCTCCCGGTCGGTCCGGAAGACCCGCCCGGTCTCCATGCCCAGTTTTTCCATTGTATTTAGTGCAATATCGGAAAATGAATCCGTACCCAGCTTGGTCGCCAGCGTGACTTTTGCGCCCGCTTTAAAGGCGGCCACAGCCTGGTTAAAGCCCTTCCCCCCAGGGCCCATTTTAAAACCATTCCCCTTAACCGTTTCTCCCGGAACAGGCAGATGCGGCGCACGGGCCATGAGATCCACGACAAAGCTTCCAAAAACCAGTGTTCTTCTTCCCATATACAACCTCCTGGTTCCCCGAACCAATCACTCCTCCAGCAGTATAACTCCGTTTCCTGCACCGATTCTGTCGGCTCCGGCTTCTATCATGGCCTTCGCCTGCTCACAGGTACGGATGCCACCGCTGGCCTTCACCTTTGCTGAATCTCCCACCGTCTCTCTCATCAGACGAACCGCCTCTTCCGTGGCGCCTCCAGTCGAAAATCCGGTTGATGTTTTTACAAATCCAGCCCCTGCCTTCACAGAACGGCGGCAGGTTTCCACGATCTCCTCTCTGGTCAGCAGGCAGGTTTCCAGTATGACTTTCACCACCGCGCCGCCGCTGGCTGCCACGACTGCACGGATATCCTCCTCCACGCGGTCGTAATTTCCATCTTTTACGGCGCCAATATTGATGACCATGTCAACCTCTTCCGCCCCGTCTTCCACGGCTGCCTGTGCCTCGTATGCCTTGGCGCGGGTGCTCATGGCCCCCAGAGGAAAGCCCACGACACAGCATACCTTTACGCCGCTTCCCTTCAGAAGTTCAGCCACCAGCGGAACGTGGCATGTATTGACGCATACCGATGCGAAATGGTATTGAACCGCTTCCCGGCAGTATCTTTTTACCTCTTCTTCTCTCGCGTCGGCGCGCAGTATGGTGTGATCAATCTTTTCTGCAATATTCATGTTGTCCTCCATTTCTATCCTTTGATTCCCCCCTGTGCCACCGCGGTGACAATGTATTTTCTCGCAAAGAAAAACAGTACCACCATGGGGATTACTACAATAAACGCTGCCGCCATCAGCCTCTCATAGCGGATTCCTGCGGACTGCACAAATGAAGTCAGTCCCACGGTCACGGTCCTCATCCTTGACTCATTCGTCACCAGCATGGGCCATAAGAATGAGTTCCAGCTGTCAATGCTGTTGAGAAGAATGATAGTGATGATCGCCGGCTTGGCGATTGGAACCATGATTCTCCAGAGAAATTTCCAGTTGGATGCCCCATCCACCCGCGCCGCGTTGTAAAGCGAGCCGGGAATCTCCAGAAAGAAGTTTCTTAATATAAAGATATAGAGTATGTTGGCTGTATACGGTACGATCAGCGCCTTATACGTATCAATCTGATGAAGCTTCACGATGGTAACGTAATTGGTAATGGCAAGAAGCTCAAACGGAACCATCATAAATCCCAGGAACAGGGAAAAAATAATGTCTCTCCCGGGAAACTTAAGCCTCGAAAATGCAAAGGCAGTCAGTATGCTGACCGTGGTCGTCAGGATCACCGATGAGACCGTGACGAACAGCGAGTTTATAATATACCTTGCGAACTCCCCGGAACTCAGCACATACTTGAAATTATCCAGCAAAAATGACGGCGGCCACCAGATCGGAGGCATCTGCGTCACCTGCTCCGGCGTTTTAAACGCAGTAATGATCATCCAGTAAAACGGCAGAACCATCATCACCGCGCCGGCCGACAGGATTACGTAGGAAATGATCTTTACAGCCAGATGTCTATTTTTCATCTCAATTCTCCTTTTTACCTGCTGACCCATTTTTTCTGAATCGTCATCTGCAGCATGGTCATGATAAACACGATCAAAAACAATACCAGTGCGGCCGCGCAGGCAATGGAAACGTTCATCTTATGATAAAAGTTCTCATATATGTAGAACACCACGGTATAAAGGGAGTATCCCGGCCCCGGTTTTCCATTGAACAGCGCAAATACTTCATTAAACACCTTCGAGGTATTGATAATATTGATAATCAGAACCAGCGCGATCGTGGGCGATAAGAGCGGAAGCGTTATGCGGAACAGAATCTTTGCCGGTTTCGCCCCATCCACTTTTGCCGCCGTATAATACTGTTCACCGATGGTCTGGAGACCGGACAGGAACAGGATAATAGTAAATGGCAGCTTCGTCCAGATTCCATAGATAATCAGGGCCGCCAGCGCCATTCTGGGATTCTCCATCCATTTGACCGGCTCGATCCCGATCACTCCAAGCACGTAATTGATAATGCCGTAATCGTAGTGATACATCCATTTCCATACGATTCCAACGGCAATGGTCGCCGTGACCATCGGCAGAAAATATACGAACTGGAAGAACGAGCTTCCCTTCAGCTTCTGGTTTAAGAGAATGGCTACCGTCAGTGCAATGACTGTGGAAAGCGGTACGACAAATGCCACGTAAAGGAATGTATTTTTCAGTGACAGCAAAAACTCCTTATCCGAGAAAAGCGCTGCGAAATTCCCCATTCCCATGCCGGTGTAGGTGTTGGCCAGATAATCATAGTTCTCCAGAAATGCATTCAGAAAGACCGTGATAATCGGAAAGACCATGAACACACTCACTACAAGAATAAATGGGAGCAGATAGATGAAGGGTTCCGTAAATGTCCTTACCGTGACTTTTTCATCACTTTTTACCTTAACCGATCTTTTCCTCTGTCTCAGAATCATAGATGTGAACCCCCTTCTTTTTCAAACGAACCGATATCTTCCCTCCAATTTCATAGGTCTGTCCGCTTTCCAGCGTACTTCTGAATTCTTTTCCCCCAATTTCCAGAAGATACAGGGTTTCCTTGCCATTTAAAAATACGTTTCTTACGGTTGCAGGCGTCTCATAGACTCCCTCCGCCGCTGCCTCAAACGCCTCGCTCCGGATTCCCAGCTTCACCCTTCTTCCTCTTTCGATGCCTTTCATCCCGGCAATGAGAAATCCCGTATTGTCCCCCTGCAATATTACACGGTTCCCATCGACTATGCCCTCGTATAGATTAATCGGCGGATTGCCCAGGAAGTCCGCCACAAACGGATTGCACGGTTCATCGTACAGCTCCTGAGGCAGCCCGTACTGCTGGATCCGCCCCTTTTTCAGGAGCAGAATATGATCTGATATGCTGAGTGCTTCCTCCTGGTCGTGGGTCACGAAAATGGTGGTGATCCCCGTCTCCAGTTGAAGCCGCCGGATTTCCTCCCGCATTTCCAGGCGGAGCCTGGCGTCTAAATTGGACAACGGCTCATCGAGAAGCAGAATCTCCGGTTCCTTTGCCAGGGCTCTTGCTATAGCCACACGCTGCTGCTGTCCTCCCGAAAGCTGGGATGGCTTTCGGGTAAAGTAATCTTCAATCCGAAGCAGTTTGGCAAACTCCGCTGCCCGCTCCATCCGTTCTTTTTTTGAAACCTTTTTGATCTCCAGCGAAAATGCGATATTCTCCCCCACCGTCATGTGGGGATACAGCGCATAATTCTGAAATACCAGGCCGATATTTCTCTTATCCGGAGACAGAGATGTCACATCCCTGTCTCCGAAATAAATCGATCCCGAAGTAGGCGGCAGAATTCCCGATATTAAATTAAGCAGGGTACTCTTTCCGCATCCGCTTGGCCCCAAAAGCGTGGTCAGTTTCCCATCGCAAAATTCCAAAGATAAATCATCAAGGGCTACCGTTTCCCCAAATCTCTTTCTGATATTCTGTAATTTAATCTCCATGGCTCACCTTTTCACCTGATTGGACTATTTGCGGATTGCTGCTTCTGCCGACTTCCTGGCCTCTGCAAGTGCCGTATCCATGTCGCTTATATCCAGCATAATCTCTTCCAGCGCCTTATCCAGACTCGTGCGAAGCTCATACCATCCCGCTATGGTCGGCATATATCCGTAGGAATCTCTCTGCTCGTAGACCGCAGCCGCCACCGGATTTACTTTTAAGAAATCCTGGTATACGCTCTCGTTCATGGCCGCAGTAGATGCCGGAAGGGCGCCAAATACCGTTCCGCACTCCGCATTGACTTCCGGGCTCAGTAAGTATTTTAAGAACATCCAGCTGGCCAGTTCCTCTTCCGGATTGGTCTTCGCAATGGCAAATACCGGCTCGGAAAGGCTGACAAACTTCTTGGGTCCCTCCTGAGGAAGCGGCGCCGCTCCCAGTTCAAACTTGTCTCCGACCGCAGTGGCAAGATATCCGTAGTTCCCGGATAATGCAACGTAGCATCCGACATCGCCGTTGGCAAAAGGATTGGTAAAGTGTTTGTCGTCTCCCACCAGACGGGCAACCTTCTTATCGATCAGATCTTTGTACCAGGTAATCTTCTCTCTGGCAGTCTCAGAATCGAAACCAATGGTTTTATTCTCCAGATCAATCACTTCTCCGCCGGCCTGAGTCAGAACCTCCATGTAACCGTCCACCATAATCTGGAATCCGAAGCCAGGCTTTCCTATCTTGTCGCTGACAGCCGTGGCCACGGCCTCCACCTCGGACCAGGTCTTCGGCGGTTCTATGCCAAGTTCTTCAAACATGGTCTTATTATAGAAAAAGACATTGCCGCCCAGGAACAGAGGCATGGCGTAGCGCTTATTCCCCCACGGCACATACATCTGATTCAGCCCTGAGTTGATATCTTCATCAAAGTTCTCATACCCCACCGTCGAATCATAAATGTAATCGTCCATATTCACCAGCGCGCCCTCATTAATATAGCTGGTCATATTGGCTGCCGCAGAGTGAACCATGCTGGGCAGATCGTCGGCTTTTGCCGCCGCCATAACCTTTGCTTCGTACTGGTCTGCGGGCTGATATTGAAGCTTAACCGTAATATCAGGATTTTTCGCGTGGAATTCGTCCGCTACCTTCTGAAACCACACCTCATACTGATCAGAATACTGATGCCATATGGTTATCTCCACCGGACCCGTAATCTCCGTCGCGATGGCTGCGGCCGTCTCTGCTTCCGCCGCCGTCTCATTCGTCCCCTCGTTTTTTGCCTCGTTCTTTGCCTGGCTTTCTTCTGTCTTTGCCTCTTCTGCCTTTGTCTCCTCTGCCTTCTCCGGCGCAGCCACCTTCTGTGGTACACAACCCCCGAGCAGTACCGCCGTAAGCCCCAATGCTGCAATGCGTCTTAGTTTACTCATTCTGTAACCTCCCTGTTCTTCTCCTTTTGTTTTTACCGGTTCCCCTGTTTACTCCTCACCCAGTTCGATGTTCTCCCTGGTATACTGCTTTAAGATCTCCTTCAGTTCCGGATCGTACTGATCCATAAATGGCGTAACATCTGTAAAATGCTCCAGGAAATCCAGATACGTTCTTCCGCCCTCTCTTCCCTTTTTCGTATGCCAGTCATAGATATCATACTCTGTCGGAAGCTTTGCGTACTCCCCTCGCTTGTATTCCTCGATTACGATCGTCTTAATCGTATCGCTGGAGCGCTCTTTCCGGCATTTACACAGATAACGAATCGCCTGGAACAGGAACAGTGCCCTGCTGCCGCTTAAAGAGTACGGAAACTCCTCTCTCATGGTTTTCAATGTCTGGATTAGAATGGGCGCGGTCGGCTCCCCGAATCCGATGTCTTCCACGCTGATGACGGAAAGACGTCTCCAAAGATAGTTCTCCAGCTCCATACTGGTAACATACATCTCGTATCCGCACCGGATCGCGGTGTCCTCGTCCGCATGGCGGATGCTTTTCTGCAGTGCGGAAATCACCTCATCTGCGTGCAGTCCGTTCCTCGTCATAACATTCTCAAATGGATCGTACTGTGGTTTGTAGCTGTAGCTGTTGTCATGTTTCATTGCTGCTTTCCCCCTTTAAGTGATGTAAATATAGATTTAATAATGGTTCACTGCCCACGGATCGCCTCCGTTGTCCGTGCACAGCTACCGTTTATTTCTCAGCAGGCTTTATATTGGTCGGAAGGAGGATCTCACGGCTTCTTTTGTTCTTTCCGCCGTTATGAATCCGTTCCCACAACAGTTCAAACGCCAGCTCCCCCATCTCCCTCATGGGCCGTTCGATGGTAGACAGCTGAAGTCCGAAATCCGGGAATGTACCGATATCATCAAATCCAAAGAGACAGACATCCCTGCCGATCCGGTATCCTGCTTCGTTTAAGTATTTCACACATCCGATCAGCTCCGAACTGGAAAATGCCACAATTGCCGTGGGACTGTTCTCCATCTCCATCAGGCGCTTACAGGCATCATATCCGCTCTCAACGCTCAGTTCTCCCTCGATCACCCAGTCCGGACAGACCTCCAGCCCATGCTTCTTCATGCACTCCAGGAAACCGTCCTGCCTTCTCGCGCCCACTCTGGAAAAATCAGGGCTGGTGACGGCCGCAATCTGCGTATGTCCTGCCTGGATCAGCTGTTCTGTGGCCTTATAAATAGCCCCCTTATTGTCAATAAATACCGCGTCGAAATCCCCGCCCTCCGTATCACGGTCGATGAGGACCACGGGAATCCCGGCCCGTTCCACTGCTTCCAGCATCTTTCTGGTGGCGGAGGTCTGATAGAGACTCGGGGTGATCAGAATACCCTTTACACTCTGAGCCTTCAGCTGCTTTAAGATCTCCCCCTGCTTCTTCTCATCGTCGTCCGTTTTATAAAAAAGAACCGTTATATTCTCCTCATCCGCCTTTCGGGTCACACCGTCGTATACCTTCACGAAGAATGGATTAACCCGCTCCGGCATCACCAGGCCGATCATATCAGAGGCCTGGGTAATCAGGCTTCTCGCCGCCGCATTCGGACAGTAATTCGATTCCCGGATAATTTCCTCAATATTTTTCTTGTTCTTTTCGCTCACGTAGCCGGACCCGTTGATCACTCTCGACACCGTAGCCACGGATACACCTGCTTTTTCAGCAATATCCTTAATCGTAAGACTCATTTTGCACTCCATTTCTCCTGCGGCCGCACTATGCGGCCATGATGCAGCAATGTGTAATCGTTTACATATGTTTACAAAAAAAATTATGGTTATTTAAAAATATGTGAATTATGTAATCCTTTATAATCAGTGGATTTTGTAAAAGGCAAGTAGTTGTTTAGTATTATAGTGTGTAATCGTTTACACATTTGTATCTTACCATCATTTATACAGATTGTAAAGTATTTCGTGAAAAAAAATGGACATTTTATACAAGAATTTTGTATTACTGCCTAAAACGGCGCCCCCTGCTTTTGCAGAGAAGCGCCATTCACTGTAATTGTCTTCTATTGTACTTCCACCCAAACACCCCCAACGCCCCAACGCCCATCACCGTTAGCACCAGCCACACCAAAAACACGCTGTTCCACCCCAGTCCCAGCTGGATAACCAGCCCGGAAAACACGGAGGACAGACCGGCGGCCACATAGGAGCAGAAATCCAGCAGCCCCGATACGAAGCTGGCCCGGTTGGCCCTTGCGAAGCGAAGCGGAAATACTCCCAGCAGAATCGTATTTACACCGTACATCACGGCGCTGACGCCGCCTAATAAAAGTACCCCGGCAGCCAGCGATTTTCCCATAAAGACGCGAAGCCCGGCCAGGATAAATACCGATAGGACCATCATAATCACCACCAGCGTCTCTTCCTTCAGAAGCCGTTTTCTCTGAATCATTCCCACCAGGGTGATGCCCATAAAATTCATCACCGGTATAAACAACAGCAGGAACGAGGCCGTACCGGCGTCCACGCCATAGATATCCTGTATCATGGTCGGTCCCCACAGGCCGATTCCGTCCTTGATCACCCCCTGCGCCAGGCAGGCGAGTATAATCCAGATCAGGCCGGAAGCCAGAATAAACTTCCCAAGCCGGTTTCCGATGCCCGAAGAGGAGTCCGTATGTTCCAGAAATGCCGCTGACGGTTTCATCACCCGAACGCTCTGAAAATCCGTAAATCCGGCTTCCACTGCCGTATTTTTTACATACGTCTTCCACAGCAGCGCAAACAGAATCAGGGCGAAGCCAGGTATTAAAAATACCCACTTCCAGGATGCCGCCCGGATAATAAAGCCACAGATCCCCCAGCCGGCCAGCGTTCCTCCCACCATGGAGGTGGACAGCCACACCGCAGCTCCCGCGTGCTGTTCCTCGTAAAACCAGTGGGCAATCAGACTGATCATATTGCACCAGATAGCGCTCTGCGCGAATCCGTTCACCGCCCATAAAAGGATGATGATCCATATGTTGTGGACGAATCCGATAGCCACATTCGCAGCGCCCGACACCATCAGCCCAAAAAACACCTGATGCCTGTTGTCCAGATAATCCCCCGCATAACCGTTGACCAGCTTTCCCACCGCATAGACCCAGAAAAACACGCTCCCGGTCAGGCCGATCACCGCGGCGCCGCTGGCAAATTCCAGCGCCATGGCGTTCATGGCCACGGATAGATTCAGCCGCCCGAAATACGTCAGGAAATAACCGGTCCAGCAGAACAGAAACACTTCCTTCTGCTTTCTCCTTAAACGTTCCCCCATTTCCATGATCAGAATTCCACCGTCATACCATCATATGCCACCACGAATCCGTCCTCGCGGACACAGTCCACGATCTCTTCGTGCATCAGTTTTCCATTGTGAGAGAAATGATTGATCACAAACACCGTGTTCTCTCCGGCGCATCCCTCACGAATCATGCGTGCTTTTGCTTTCCGGTTGTCAGGCAGCCCCATGTGATAATTTCCGTCGGGCGCCTCCACATTGGTACAGTCGAAGCTGACAAGGCTGATCATTTTCCCTCTTAAATAATCCCATGTCTCTTCCGGGTAGCTTCCCGAATCATGGCCATAGAAGAGACATTTTCCGTCCTTTTCCAGCAGGTATACGAGGCAGTTTTCATCCTTTGCATGGTTGGCCGCCAGCGGCGTCACCACGTATCCGGAAGGCAGTGTTACCGGTTCGAGGGGCCTTACCCGCTTAAAATCCAGCTGTGCATGAAGTGTAGGGCTGTCGTTCATCTCCATGGCCATCCGGTATGCCGCTTCCACCTTATCATTTCCATAGACCGTGAGAACCGGCGCTCCGGGCTGGTGCGCGTATGGCTCGCCGCGCATCAGCAGCTCCATGGGATAAAAATGATCCTGATGAGAATGGGTAATCAACACCGATTCAACCTTGTCAATCGTCATTCCCTCCCGCAGGACATGGAGATACGTATCGGGCGGAAGATCGATGAGAACCGTATTATCCACAATGGCCTGGGAGCGGGTCCTGATATTCTTTCCTCCCAGCGCCCTCGCCCTCTTACACGCCTCACAGGTACAGAACACGGCCGGCCATCCTTCTGCGGCGGCCGTGCCCAGATATTTAATTTCCATATTAATCTCCTTTCGCACTCAGCCTTTGACCGCGCCTGTGGTCAGGCCCTGAATAATGTATTTCTGAGCAAATACATAGACCACCATCACCGGCAGCATGGACAGCAGAAATGATGCGAAGGCCAGATTATAGTCAAAGGAATACGTCGTCTTAAAATTATACTGGAACAGCTGCAGCGTCCAGCTGTCCTTGGATTTGTTTAACAGGAGCAGCGGAAGCATAAAGTCGTTCCAAACGGAAAGCCCGTTCAGAATCATAATCGTAGCAGTCATGGGTTTTACCAGAGGGAATACGATCTGGATATACGTCTGAACCACTCCGGCCCCGTCGATAAACGCACTCTCCTCCAGCTCCCGGGGCACACTGTCCATATACGCCACAAAGAGGAACACGCCGTCGCGCAGCGCAAACACCAGATTTAATACAATCAGCCCCCAGATATTGGACATATGAAAGGAACTGGCGATCTTCACTAACGGAATCATAACTACCTGGAAGGGTACGAAGAGACCGATGACCAGATAGATGTAAGAGAAACGGTAGAATTTGGACCGTCTCATGTTCCGGGAAAGTGCGTAAGACAGCGAGGGAATGACAAGTGCCATTAGGATCAGGGAACAGACCGTAATAATAACGGTATTTCCTAAATAGCGGAAATAGTTCTGTTTTTCAATAATTTCCCGAAAATTCCCCAGATAAAACTGGCTGGGAAAGGAGAAAAAATTGACCGTCGATTCCTCTCTCGTCTTAAATGCAGTAATAATTGTCACATACAAGGGCGCGGCAATCACCAGACAGCCCGAGATCAAAAACAGATATTTGAGGATACGGACCGGCTGCAGCTGCTTTTCCTTTTTTACATTCATGGTCAGTCCTCCTTCCTCGTCGTCCTGAACTGGAAATACGACACGACACACACCAGCACAAAGATGACGACAGACTGGGTGATCGCATAGCTGAATTTCTGGTTCATAAAGGCATTTTCATAGATTAAGAACGCAATGGACTGGGTAGAACCCGCAGGTCCGCCGCTGGTCATGACCGTAATATAGTCGAAGACCGTCAGTCCTTCTTTTGTCACCAGGATGATACAGACGCTTAAGACCGGCATCAGAAGCGGAAGCGTGATGCGGAAGAAACGCTGCACTCCATTGGCCCCATCGATGGCGGCCGCTTCGTATAAGTCTCCGGAGATATTCTGCATCCCGGCGATCAGCAGCACCATGGGGATCGACACACTCCTCCAGATATGGACGATCAGGATGCCCCACATGGCAGTAGATGAACTGGACAAAATATTTTTACTCAGAAAATCAATATTTAAACTCTTTCCGATCAGCGGGATCACCCGGTAATAGATTTCATTGAAAACAAGGCCTATGGTAACGAGGCTCAGCGTTGCCGGGAAAAAGAAAGCGGCCCGGAAAAAAGTCTGCTGTTTAATCTTCGAACACAGGATAACCGCCAGAATCAGCGCGATGGTGATGACTCCCACCACAAGAATTGCACTGTATTCTACGGTGAAGACCAGCGCACGTTTGAAGACACGGTCTGAAAACAGCCTTGCATAGTTGTTGACACCGACAAATTTATACTCCTTTGCATATCCGTTCCAGTTCGTAAAACTGTAGTAAATTCCGTAGATTACGGAAAATACGAAAAAGACCGTATATAGAATAATTGCCGGCAGTGTAAATGCCATATAAGCGGCGCGTCCCGCCTTCGGCCGTTTTGGTTTGTTTTTCACGGTCCATCACCCTTTCTGAACGATTCTCTTCTAATTAGAAAGAGGGTGAAACTAGTGCCTACCGGCGTATTTACGCCGGGAGGCACTAGCGCCGCCGGACTTAAATGCGTCCTGGCAAGAATCTCACCCTCTCGTAAAACCTTAGTTGTTATAGGTATCCATAATTAACTGATTTAAGTTGTCAAGCCACTGGTCTACATCCTTGGTATCGATCAGTTCCTGGCAGATATTGCCGTACTCTCCACCGAATGACGGCGGCCAGCTGTTGGACGGAACGCTCATGGTCTTACCAGTCTGGACATAATCCTTAAACATGGATTCAAACTCGGTCTTATTAAAGTTGACGCCCTTGATTGCCGACGGAGTTCCATCGTAATCGGAGAACTGCTGTGCATTTTCAGGGCTGGTGCAGTACTCTACGAAACGTTTTGCCGCTTCCGGATACTTTGTTGCTGCGGAAATACTGAATGCCGTATCAATGTTGACGCCCAGACGGTCAATGCTGCTTCCATTGAAGGATGGGTAACGGAACATGGCAAACTGAAGATCCGGGTTGCTCTTTACGATCTCCGGGTATGCGAAGGTTCCGGAGAAGAACATGGCTGCCTTACCGTTTGCAAAATCTGCGATGGCCTGCTCCTGGCCGGTTCCCAGGTTATCTTCCTGGCCATACTGGCGAAGCTTCACAATGGTCTCGCCCATCTGGCGGAGCTCCTTGGAGTCGGCAGCTGTCGTCCCTCCTGCTGCAATGTCTTCAAACAGTCCTACCGGATCTTCCAGCATGGTTACGCTGGCGCGGTCACAGAACTGGCGAACCGTCCATACATCCTTATCCGGGAATGTAAACGGTGTGATATCGGCTGCTTTTAACGTATCGCAGACCTTGTATAAGTCTTCAATGGTTGCCGGAATCTCAACACCGGCTTTATCAAATAAATCTTTGTTGTAGTAAACGCCCAGCATGTTTAAGGATACCGGGATCGAATACGATTTGCTGTCGATGAGGCTGATATCCAGAATATCATCCGCCACATTATCAAGCATCTTTTCTCCGGTTAAATCCATCATATATCCGGCCTTTACCTGCTCCCGGAAGGAAGCGTCCAGCGGGAAATGGGTAAATACGTCCGGAACCTGGTCGGAAGCCATTCTCGTCATCAGGACGGTCTCCGCATCCGGAACGTTGGTGTACTCGATCTTGATATCCGGGTTCTGAGCCTCGAATTCCTTGATCAGCGCCGTGTAATAATCGGTTCCCTCGTCCTTCATCTGGAAGAACTCAATGGTTGTCACTTCTCCTGTTGATGCGGCCTCCTTCGTCTCGGCTGCCGTCGTCTCCTCCGCCTTCTCCGTGGACGCGGCCGGCGCCGCCGTGGTCTCTGCCGGTTTGTTGGACGAACCGCATCCGGCCATAGACACTACCATTACTGCCGCCATTGCTACACTCAATACTTTTTTCATAGATATCCTCCTTACAATGCGAAAAATATGGGTATAAGTCACTTGTATCTTATACCCATATTATAGCGTTTATTTTTTTCAATCATATTGCAAAACTGACATCAGCAGATATCAATTATGTTACTTTTCCGTTATTATGCATTAATTTTACATTTATATTACACGTCTTTTATTGTATTTTTACATTAGCGTGATTCAGGCCTGTTTCTCTGTGTTCCCGGAGTCCGGCCGAAATATTTCTTAAAATTCTGAATGAAATAGGAAGGGCTGGTGTATCCCACCATAAGCGCCACCTCATTGATATTCATATCCCCGCTTTCCAGGAGTTCTTCCGCCTTTTTCATACGCAGGCCAAGCAGGTACTTGGAAAATCCCATTCCGGTCCGCGCCTTGAAGAGACGGCTCAGATAGTTGGGATTCATGAAATACTTCGTCGCCGCCAGCTCATTTAAAGAGATCTCACAGTAATAATTTTCTTCCAGGAATGCCTGGATTTCGTCAATAATGTCTCCTTCATTTATGGACCGGTCCGCCTCTTCGATGCAGCACGCCATGCTGCAGATATAGTCCAGAAGCCCGCCCATGTCCTCAAAATCCCAGAGAGGCCGGTAAATCGTTTCCGTATCCATGGTAAAACAGATGCCCAGCAGCGCCTGGTATGCCTGCTCCAGCTGCAGGACCGTCGTCTTCTCCTGCTGTACCAGTTTCTTGAAGCAGAACTCTTTTGCCTCCTTCACCCGCCTGGCATTCAAATGGTTTCGAATTAAATGTAAGTCTTCCTTTGAGAGCAGCTCCTTTCCCCTGTCATGATCGAAAAGGTATAATCCCCGTTCCGGATCCTGGAGCCGCAGACAGCAGGCCCTTCTCGCCTGGGAGTATGCCTCCCTTATGGAATCCGGTCCCGTGAGAAGCAGGCTGACTCCGACTGCGGCCTGACGGCCATCCTTCTTTCCCTGTTCCGCCAGCGTATTTAATGCCCGGAGCTTCTTATCAAACACTGCCATAGCACGTTCTTCCCCGCAGGAGACGATGACTCCCGCTCCGGAATGCAGGATATCCTCAAATATCAGGTCCCGGCCAAAGGACAGATCCCGCAGCCGTATCGACAGTTCCTCAAATCCCATTCCATCCACCATGATCTGAGCCGCAAAGAAACACCCGTTTTTCAGTCCTGTCATCTCCTCGGGCAGTACATCCTCGGGACGCTCCTCCCCCGATAAATACCGGAGCAGGAGAAAACTTCCTGCGCGTTTCTGTACGTCACGGAGCAGATCCTCCTGCCGCTTCTCCTCTGTGCGCGCCTTCTTTATAGTATCCAGGGTGTGAAACAGATCCTCTCTCTTGAGCGGTTTCAGCAGATAATCCCGCACCCCGTTATGAAGGGCGGCTCTGGCGTAATCAAACGTGGCGTATCCGCTCACCAAAACCACATCCACCGAAGGAAAACGCTGGCGCACCACCTCGGATAAGGCGATTCCGTTCAGTCCTGGCATCCGGATATCCGCCACCAGCACATCCATGTTTTGCTCCTCCAGCACCTTCAAAACCTCATCGCCATTGTCACAGGAGCAGCATATGGTGCTGTCCCTGTCCCATTCCAGTATTAATTTTTCTACAGCCTTTCTGGCCAAAAGAACATCATCCGCAACTGCAAACTTCATGACTTCCCCCGCTTCCTATGACTTTTTCTCACTCTCAGGGATCCTGATGGTGATCTTTGTTCCCCTGCCTACCTCACTCTCCAGGATCAAACCGTACTCTTCTCCATAATAATTCTTCAGACGGAAATTCACATTCAGCAGACCGATGGAATCCGTCTCCTCTTTTTCCAGACACAGCGATCCCTGCTCCCGGCATTTTTCCGTCAGCTGTTTAAGACGAGCTTCCGACATCCCGGCGCCGTTGTCCTCCACAGTCAGCGTTACGACGCCTTCCTCCGAGGAAGCCCTGATCCCGATCCGTCCATCTCTCTTATCCTGAGAAAATCCGTGTTCAAAACAGTTCTCAACCAGCGGCTGAAGCAAAAATTTGAGAATCTTTTTCCCTCTGACCTCCTCGGGAACATCAAATACGGTCTCGATCCGCCCCGCCATGCACAGCTTCTGAATATTGGCATACCGCTCGATCTGCGTGATCTCATCCATCACCGTGACCAGACTTCCTCCGCTGATGTTATAACGGAACATATCTCCCAGCCCGGTCGCCAGCTCCGATATCTCCGGCACGTCCTCCAGGATGGCGATAGAATTGATGACATTTAACGTATTATACAGAAAATGGGGATTGATCTGGCTCTCCAGCATCATGATCTGCGCCTTTTTCTGTAGATTCTTCGATTCATACTCCCTTAAAATGCTCTCCTTCAGCCTGGCAGTCATGTTATTAAACCCAAGAATCAGCCGGCCTAAATCATCCTGGCGGTTCAGCTCCTGTGTGATGGGAACCAGTTTCCCATTTTCCACCTGATGCATGCCTTCCTCCAGTACGCGGATCGGCCGTGTCAGCTTCACACTCAGCAGGATGCTGACGCCGATGAATACCGCGGTCATAATCACAACAATGATCACATAGGAGGCCATTCCCTGCATCATATGAAGCTTCAGCACCCGCCCCGCAGCCATGCTGACGATGGTTAAGTCCAGCGCTTCATTATAAGTCGCCACCATACGCCAGTCTTCCCCGGAAAAGCTCAAATTCATCACCTGATTTTTATTGGCGGCAAAGCTCTCCTTCCTCTCAAGAAGCGCCTGCTTCACATGGGAAGCCATGGCATCCGTCACCCGCTGTCCCTGATAGATTACGTAATCTCCCTGTACCGCCAGGCTATCCATGCTTCCATCCTCGGTAAAGACCATAAAGCTCTGCCCGAACTGCTTTAAATCCAGGTTGATAAAGGCGTACCCCACCTGTTCAAACGTATAGGTATCCACCAGGGAGAACCCGTAGGTAATCGTCCTGACACTCTGCTGGTTGATCACGGTCTCGTAGACCGATGACAGCATATTTTTAATCTTTTCCGCCTTCATGGTCTCGGCAAAGCCTTCGATCCGGCTCATGTAATTCTCATTATATCCGGCGCCGCTGTAGGCGTTATTCTTGTTGGACAGATAAGTAATGCTGGAGACGTAGGGATTGATTTTCGCCGACATCACATTTTTTCTCAGCTCCCGCAGAGTGGTGATGTATTCCGGCCGGTCCATGTTGAAATCATTTTTCACATACTGGATAATGTCCGGATAGACCAGATACATGGCTGAAGTGGTCTTCAAATGGTTCACAATGGTCTCCAGCCGGTCATCAATCATCTCATTTGCCTGCGTCATGTTCACGATGCTTCTGTCAATCTCCTCCTCCATGCTTCTTCTCAGCACAAGACTGACCAGGATTGTTAATGGAACCAGAATTACGACGAGACAGGCCGCCAGAATCTTTCTTTGAAGCGGAATATGTTTATACCAGTTCATCCCCCCACCTCTCTATACGGATTCCCGGAGGCATACCTCGCAGGGCACGATCACGGTCGGCTCATACGCTTCATTCCCCAGAATATCTGTCAGCATCCTGGCCGCCAGAAATCCCTTGTATTTCTGGTTCTGGCGGATGGTTGACAGCTTTGGTCTGGCGTATTCGCTGCTTAAGAGTCCATCAAATCCAAATACGGAGATCTGTTTCGGAATCTTTATGTGCTGCCCCCGCAGTGCGTTGATGACTCCCAGGGCCATCAAATCGCTGGCGCAGAAGAATCCGTCGATCCTCGGCTCCTTCTCCATAAGCCGGATCGCCTGTTCATGAGCCATGTCGTAGCGGAAATCGCCCTTCACAATCCATTCCGGCCTGACCGTAAGCCCCGCCTGACAAAGTGCCTGCCTATATCCCTCTTCCCGCTCCTTTTCCACGATGGAATGGCCGCTTCCGGTTATCATGGCAATGCGTTTCCGGCCGCGTTTCACCATGTGTTCCACGGCAAGTCTTGAATAATAGGCATTGTTGACGATGACACATCCCTTTCTCTCCCCTGTATACGGAATATCGATGAAGACACAGGGGAAATCCCCTTCAGCCAGCTTCTTAACCGCCGGTTCATCGTAATCCGCATTCATCAGGATCATTCCTCCCGCCCCCCGCTGCCTGCAGTACGTCTCGAAGCATTCCGGGCTGTTCTCCATCATATATACCACGGTCTCGTAACCGTTCTGATTGGCAAACGAATTCACTCCCTGCATAATACCAAAGAAAAAGGAAGAGTTTTCCGTCTGCTCGCTGACCCCTGTCACGACAACAGCCAGCTGCATCGGCTTCTTAGCAGATAACGTCTGTGCCGTCAGATTTTTCACATATCCCATGGCCGCCGCCGTCTGGCTCACGCGCCGTTTCGTCTCCTCGCTGACGTCCTGTCTGCCGTTAAGCGCCCGGCTCGTCTGTGACACCGACAGGCCGCAGGCCTTTGCTACATCCACCAGTTTTACCATACCGCACCTCCTCATGATCCACTGTGATCTCAAACCTTTCGCCTTTCCAGACGAATGAAAATGAAACACTTCGCCAGGATTCCGGCAGATGGGGTTCCATCGCAAGACACCCATCCTTTACCGATAATCCGGCGAACCCCAGAACGATACACTGCCAGATTCCGCCCATTGCCGCCGCATGAATCCCCTCTGCGGAGGACAGCCCGCCGTTTAAATCCACTCCGGCGGCCTTCCGGAACAGCCGGAAGCTTTCCTCTGTCATACCGAGGCGGGCCGCCGTCATGCTGTGCACATTAAAGCTTAAGGATGAATCGTGAACACAACGCGCTTCATAATATTGATAATTTTTAAGAATAATATCCTCCGGAAACAGGTCCGGCATCGAGGACAGCAGCATTACCACATCTGCCTGCTTTAAGACCTGATATCCGCAGAGCTGTTCTACATTAAAGCTTTCCAGAATCTTCCTCCCACCCTTTTTAAACGGCGTCAGGTCCAGTTCCGGCAGATTTAAAAATGCCTCATCCTGCGGAATGATTCCCCTGCCATCCGGCTTTGGAAGCGCCAGCTTCTCCGCCCGGTCCTTCATCCATACTTCTCTGGAGACAGCGCCCGTCTTCTCCTCCAGTGCTTCCAGAAGATCCGTCTTACCTGCCTGCAGGAGCCTTTCCAGGATGCGGAGCGCCTCATTGATATTCCATGAAGCCATATAATTCGTATAGGCATTGTTGGATACGTGTTCACTGTATTCATCGGGTCCGATCACGCCGTGTATCTCGTACTGTTTCCTCTCTTCGTTCCACTCCGCGCGGGAAGCCCAGTACAGCGCCGTCTCCAGTATCATCTCATAGCCGCATTCTTCCATAAATGCGGTATCGTCCGTGGCTTCAAAATATCGATGGACTGCATACGCAATATCCGCATTGACATGAATCTCCTGGGTACCGGTATAGATGGGAATCGGCTTACCCGTCACCACGTCGGGCGCTCCCTCTGACGGTGTGACCTCTCCGTCTGTAATCCAGGCGCTCTCCCATGGGAACAGCGCCCCCTCACATCCGTACTGCGCCGCCTTTTCCTTCGCCTTCGGCAGCGTGAGATAGCGGTAGCGCAGCAGCCGTCTGGCCACCTCCGGCTCTGTGTACAGCCAGGAGGAGAAAAGGAACATCTCCGTATCCCAGAACGTATGGCACTTATAGGCCTCCCCAGACAGCCCCTTCGCACCGATATTCATCCGCTCGTCATGCACTGGCGTCATGATTCGCAGGTGGTAAAGGGCAAATCTGGCCGCACAGGAATCAAACACCTCGTCGCTGTCAATCCGGATATCATGTAAGTCCCAGTACCTTTGCCACGCCTCGCCGCTCTCTTTAAGCGAATGCTCGAATCCTGCTTTGGCGGCTTCGGCCGCCAGTGCATTGGCATCATCCACTATGGAAAGGCTCTTGTTTTTCCCACACACTGACTCTTTGAAAGGTGTATCTGCAAAAGGGCTTTCGCCGTCCCAATACTCTGCATCTCTGGAGGTATAAAAAGCGGCCGCATTTTCAAGCACGATCTCCTCCCCTTTTTCCGCGGAAATATGGTAGAGCGTTCCAATCCTGCGCCGGTCCATGTCAATGGAAGCGCGGTATGATCCTGCAGTCAGCCTCGGAGCGCAGGCAGCGGCAAAGCGCACCCCTGAATCCCACGCCTGAAACGACAGTTCCTCCCGCTCTCCCGGAACGCAGTGCCTCGTACCTTCCGTAAAATGCTGGGCCCCGCTGTTACTCACCTGTCCGTTGATTCCGGTCCTGATCTCCAGCTTTGCCGGTTCCTCCAAAATCAGAGACAGTCTCTGCATCAGCAGGTGGCGGTTCTTTAGCGACACAAACCGCTCCATCTTTACCTTCACCTGTTTTCCCTGTTCCGTTCTGTATGTAAAGTGCCTCTCAGCCAGCCCGTTATCCAGATGAAGCACGGCACAGTAATCCTCATGATTTCTTCCGCTCAGCTGGAGCAGCTCCCCGTCGATGGTAATCTCCTTTCCCATCACATCCGGAAGATTCGGAAGCTCAGAGACCTCGCCAAAACAGGAATCATACGTCCCTGCAATAAACGTATCGCGTTTCTGCCCGGGAACCGGCTCATCCACCGCGCAGCGTACCCCCAGATACCCGTTTCCCTGGCAGAACAGCGATTCCATCTGGGGCTGCCACGACCGATCCCACCGGGATACCGACACGCTCCATTCCCCCAATTCTATTTTTCCCATAAAATACCTCACTTTTCCAAAACGTTTGTGGTACAAATATGATTCTATTATTGCAATATTACACGTAAAAGTCAAATATTTTATATAGAATATTTACTTCTTTTCCAAATATGAATGAAAACGTTTGTGGGATCGGTTATCTCATGCTACAATAGCGTTAAAAGGAGGGGATTTCAATGAAAGAAACTTGTTGGAAAGAGGCGGTTGTCTATCAGATTTATCCGAGAAGCTTTATGGATTCCAATGGAGATGGAATCGGAGACCTGGGAGGAATTATCCGGAAACTGGATTATTTGAAAGAGCTGGGCGTGAACGTGATCTGGCTTTCCCCAATCTACCGTTCTCCCAATGATGATAACGGATATGACATCAGTGACTACTGCGAAATCATGGAAGAATTTGGCACCATGGAGGAATTTGACCGGCTGCTTAAGGCGATGCACGAGAGAGGATTAAAGCTGATGATGGATCTGGTCGTCAACCATACCTCTGACGAGCATCCCTGGTTCCAGGCTGCGTTAAAGGACAAAAACAGCCCCTACCGGGATTATTACTTCTTCCGGGATGGGAAACCGGGCGGTCTGCCGCCTAACAACTGGTGCAGTCATTTCGGATTTTCTGCATGGGAAAAGGAACCGGAGGGTGATCAGTATTTCCTGCATCTGTACACAAAGAAACAGCCTGATCTGAACTGGGATAATCCGTCTGTGCGGGAAGAGGTGTACCGCATCATGCAGTTCTGGACGGATAAAGGAATTGACGGCTTCCGCATGGATGTAATCAACTACATCTCCAAGGCCGCGGAGCTTCCTGATATGCCTGAGGATGGCCCCTATCTGGCCACACCTTACTTTGCCAACGGCCCGCACGTCCACGAATACCTTCAGGAAATGAACCGGCGCATCCTGAGCCAGCGGGATTTCATCACCGTCGGCGAGATGGTCTCGGTCACCACGGACCAGGCGCGCCTCTATACTCACAAAGATCGCCATGAGTTAAACATGGTCTTCACCTTCGAGCACATGTATCTCGATGCGGTCGGTGAAGACAAGTGGCAGATCCGTCAATGGAAGCTGTCCGAACTAAAGGCCGTATTCGGGAAATGGCAGACCAGCCTTGCGGACGGCTGCTGGAACAGTCTGTACTTAAATAACCATGATCAGGCACGAATGGTAAGCCGCTTTGGGGACGACGGAAAATACCGCGTGGAAAGCGCCAAGATGCTGGCTACCTTCCTTCATACGCTCCAGGGAACTCCTTATATCTACCAGGGCGAGGAGCTGGGTATGACCAACATCCGGTTCAGCTCTATCGGCCAGTACAAGGACATCGACACGCTCAACCATTATGCCGAGGCTGTCACGGTATTTCACGAGGATCCGGAACACGTTATGGAAGCGATCTACGCCAAAGGGCGCGACAACGCCCGGACACCAATGCAGTGGGATGCCTCCCCGAATGCCGGATTCACCGACGCGGTCCCATGGATCCCCGTCAATCCAAACTACACAGAGATAAACGCGGAAGCGGCCATCCGTGACAATGAAAGTATCTATCATTACTATCAGGATCTGATCCGTATCCGCAGAAATCATAAAGTTGTTGTCTATGGCGACTACAATCCGGTATGCGAAGAACATCCGTCCATTTATGCCTATACACGGCGCTATCAGGGGCAGATGCTCCTGGTGATTCTTAACTTTTTCTCAGATCCGGCTGTCATTGACCTTCCCAAAGCGTGCCTTCCGGAAAACGGGGTCCGGCTGATTGGGAATTATGAAGACGCTCCGGCCTGCGAGGTGCATATGAAGCTTCGGGCGTTTGAGGCTGTGGTATTCCTGGGAGGGGATGGGGGTGTTTCAATCCACGCTCGATAATTTCACAGAGTGCGACTGCATCTTATAGATGCGAGGCTTGACTTCATGTCAGTGGGGGAATTCTCGCTTATTTTGTTAAAATGTGTAATTTATTTTTTAAGGGTACTTGAAAAATACAAGTACCCAGTGTATAATATAACTAGAAGTAATCAAAGGCTAACAAAAAACCGATGATTGCCGATCAAGCAAACAGTAATTTTAAGTTACCGGGCTATCCTCTGGGCTGAGAGGATAGCTCATTTTCTATTCTGGTGATTATCCAGATATGTAAGTACCGTAAATATCACTATAATTAACGATAATATTTCCATTTATAAATCAATTCCGATTTACAACCATATGAAGTAAAACAAAATCATAATCCATCCTCTTCCCCACTCTCAACTCTTATTCCTACCTCAGCCCAGCCTGCCTGCGGATTGATCTGTACCCGAAGCGCCTGCAGCCCGGGTATAAGATTAAAGATACGCTCTGTATTGTACGGTAAACGCATCTCCCGGTTTGACTCCATCAGCACCTGCCCGTTCTTCTTACATATTATTACCCGTTTTCCATTCTCTTCCACTGACACCGCTTCATCGGCGCCGCTCACCAATGGACAGATCAGCGTTCCGTCATTAAACTCCGCCCGAATGCGCAGTTCTTTCCCTGAAACCTGGTAAGTAAAACAATAGCTCTGTTCTCTGCCAGACAACGTTCTGTGTTTTTCGTCTCTCAGCTTTCCGCTGGCAGTAACCAGTCCGCCTTCTACCGATACCCGGACATCGTCATCATAGAGACTGCTGTACACAATACCGTCCTTTTCGGCTTCAATTCTCACTGCCAGACACTCCTGTCTGACCCGGCAGGGAACCTGCATATTGTTTGGTTCCTTTAAAGTATACCGGCTCATCCCGGCACACAGCAGAGTTCCCAGTCTCTCATGGTGAAGAAGAGACAGTGTTCCGCCCCCGACATGACCTCCGGGTAAATACTCCCAGTCACAGGCTGTCACCGTGGCTGTCATGGATCCCTTTGTTGCAGTCCAGCTTTCCGTCTCCGGGTAATACCGGATTCCCTCGGTCCGCTGTCTTGGCAGGCGCCGCTCTGTCCGGTCGTCTGCTCCCTTCCGCACTAAATTTCTATCCAGAATTCCAGCCAATACATTTGCATGGGTAAACGTATGATGAACGCACGGCGCCTGACCGGCCAGCCTATAATGCGGACCTCCCGCCAGCAATCCATCCACGGTACATTCCTTCAGCAGCTTTAGATTTCTTATAGCCGCCAATACAAAATCCGGGTTGTCATCTGCCAGAAGCAGGTATCCCAGCGCACAGCCATCTGAAGTGCGGCTCCCCCAGTAGCTCCATTTATAATTTCTTGTCCCAAAACTGTTGTCCCAGGCACCATTTTCAAGCAAAAACGGCAGATGCGCAGCCAGTCCCCTTTCTGCAGCCTCCAGAGCTCTCCGGTCTCCGCTCAGATGGCCGTACAGAGCCAGAGACGGCAGCGTCTCCTCAACATTGTACCCGATATCGATGGGGCGGCAGCCTCTTGGACTCCTCTTTTCACGAGGCACCCCCTCTCCATACAGCAGATCATGTTCGGTAAATGGAAGCCCGGACGGCTCAGCCAGTTCTTCCGCTTTTCGTTTATAGCGTTCCTCGTGCAGCACCAGCCAGCACTCATATAAGGCCAACGCATTGGATATGGGATAATTAATATTATTATCCTTTAATTCATCAAACCGGTACAGGAATTCTGCCGCCAGCTTCAGGCGCTGTCTCCAGGCTGATCTCGTTTCGTCTGACAGCAGCGCTTCATGAAACAACAGGCAGTCCGCCAGCTGGATCACATTAAAAACCGTCGTGCCCTTCCAACCGGAGTCAATATCATTTAAAAAGGAGCCATCCTCCTGTGACACCGTATTTTCCGCCCAAATAAAAAGCCTCTCAGCGGCTTTCACCCATTTTTCATCTCTCTCAAGCGCAGCCATACATAAAAAGGGATACATCGCCTCAAAGCAGCGCCCGTGAATCTTCCCGCACGCGGGGCAGAGAAGGCCGCCGTCGAGCCTTGGGTTATTCGTATTCCTGATCTGAAGGCGATGCATGGCTTCGCACCATTCCTTCAGGAGATCTCTGCATACTTCTGCCATATTATTTCCCCCATTACCAATATGGATTCCAGTCATATTTTAATCTCACCAGACCTTCCAGATAATAATAATCCCCCCAGAGATTGCACTCATCGATCCCATGGTCAATACAGTCGTTGTAAGGTGTCTTTCTCCCATATACTCCGTGCAGAAGAAGTCCATCCGACTCTGAATCAGATTTCGCCGCGCAGGTGTCATAAAGCGCTTTCATCAACCGGCTGGCAATTCCGGTATAGTACGAGGCCTTCTCCTCCGGCAGATATTTCGCCATCTCCAGCATACCGCAGGCCGCGACCGCCGCCGCAGAGGAATCCCGGGGTTCCATACTGCCATCCTGGAAGATAAAATCCCAGTATGGAACGAGACTGTGGGGAAGATGATCCAGGAAATACCCGGTTACCTCCTCAAACAGCCTGACATACTCCGGATTTCCCGTATAGCGATAGCTCAATGCGATGCCGTACACGCCCCAGGCCTGCCCTCTGGCCCATGCGGAGTCGGCGGAATACCCCTGATGTGTGACTCCCTTCAGCGGTTCCCCTGTCTCCGGGTCAAAATAATAGGTATGGTAAGCGGAACTGTCAGGACGGATCAGCACGCTCAGTGCCGTATGTACATGGGCCTCCGCTTTTTCCCTGTAACTACTGTCTCCGGTTACCTCGCCGGCCCAATACAGCAGCGGCAGATTCAAAAGGCAGTCGATAATCAGCCGGTAATTTCCAGGCTCATCTGGCTTTCCCCATGCCTGCAGGAACTGCCCCTTCTCATGAAAACGCTCCAGAAGCCTGCGGGCCGCCTTAATTGCGGTTTCCTTCGCCTCCTCGCTGCCGGTCAGCTTCCAGGCCGCCACACAGGATGGCGTATACAGAAATCCGAGATCATGGGTATCCGTCTCAATCTGATGATCGATGCGGTACCGAAAGGATTGGGTCTGCGCAAGCGCCGTCCGTTTCATCTCGGGATCACCGGAACACTCATATGCCAGCCACAGCTGTCCCGTCCAGAAGCCGTTGGTCCACTGGTTATTTGGTGCTTCCGTGTAAAAGTGATTGGTACTGAAAATATGTTTGAACCCGGTTCCGAATCTGGACATGGAAAAACGGGTCTGGGACACGGCTGTTTCGAGGGCCTCCTCCAGTTCCGCCGGAGCCAGCTTCGGATAGTTCTGTAACTCTTCTTTTTTCATTCTCTTCTCCTGTTCTTCCTGTTTTTATTATAACACAGGAAAAGCCTCATATTTACGCCGGAATCCGGCCGCATCAAAGGGAGCCATTGTGAGTAAATCCCCTGTTTCCCGGCTGTGCGCGGCTAAGCGGTTCGCCATCTCTTCCGCTATCTCGTCGTATTTTCCGTCAAACATCAGATTGGAAGTTTCCTGCACATCCGCCTCCAGATCGTACAGCTCATAGAAGGTTTCATCCTTAAATAAATCCACGATCAGCTTCCATCTCCCCCATATCATACAGCGCTGAAAATTAGACCGGGAGCCATTTCCGTCATACTGGATATAAGCAGAATTTCTGTCCTCCGCCCTGCTCTCTCCACGAAGCAGCGGCATCAGCGATGTGCCGTCCATTTCATTTCCGCTATCCACCTGGAGGTAATCACACAGTGTGGGCAGTACGTCGATGTGGCTCACTACCTGGTCATACAATTTCTCAGAAGGTGTGAACTTCTTCGGGAACTTCATAAACAGCGGCACGCGGGCCGATTCCTCGTACATACACATCTTCTGAAACAGGCCGTGGGAGCCCAGCATCTCTCCGTGGTCACTGGTAAAGAGAATCAGGCTGTCATCATAGATTCCCTGCCGCTTCAGCTCCTCCAGAACCCGGCCCACGCAGTGATCCAGCATTCTCACCAGCCCCAAATAGACTCTCCATGCCTCCTTCCAGTGCTCCCGCCCATAACGGGTCCCCACGATTCCCGTCAGATTATACATCTGAAGCGGGGACTGCCTGGGATAGTACACGCCGATATTATCCGGAAGCGCAAAGTCCTCCGCGCCCACTGCCCTATACCATGGATCCGGTATCTGAAGCGGTGGATGAGGTGCTAAAAACATGGCGTTTAACAGAAGAGGCTTCGTGGTATCCCGCCGCCGCAGGCCTTCCAGCGCCATTTCCGTAAAATAAGAATCAAAATAATACTGTTCTCCCGGTTCATACCTCCCGGTCTCCGCGTTGGAATAGCTGCTCACCCTCGTAGCCTTTCCGTCCACCATTTCCGGTACCTTTGTGCGGAATTTCCCGCCTCCCGGCATGGCAACGCCGTGTTCCTTCAAAAATTCTTTATAACTCTTCTCCGTAGAAAACCAGCGCGTACCGGAATCCACACGATCTTCCAATTTTCCTCCGGTTGTAAACAAATGCTGCTTCCCACTGTGGATACTGTCCCAATCCCGCTCCATCATTGTGTATAAGCTGCCAAATTCCGGCCTGACATCTCCATAAACGGCGTCGGCCGGCTCCCACGGGTTGATCAGAGAACCGTTTCTGTTGGGATAAGTTCCGGTAAAAAACGAACCTCTGGCAGGCACGCAGAGAGGGCAGGCACAGTAGGCCCGGCCAAACGCAGTCCCGTCCGCTGCAATTGAGTCAATATTGGGGGTAAATCCCTTTCCCAGCACATCATACCGCAGCTGGTCCGCCATAATTATAATAACGTGTGGCTTCAATTTCCGTCTCCTTTCCTTTTTACAAAGAGCCGCACCAGAGCATATTTGGCAACAGCTCTGATATACGGCTCTCCTGATTCATTATTTCCGCGTAACAGTTCAGGACGGCGGGAAAAATAGTGCGAAAGCAGGCGTTAAGCTCGCTTATAAGACTGTTTTTGCACTATTTTTCACATCGGATGGACATACGATGCTTCTTGACCGGTTTTTTCGGTCAAGAAGATAAGCCGTCCTAAACAGTTACATTTCCGCAAAATATGGGGTAACAGGCGCTCCTTATTCTGCGCTGTAGCGGGCGTAAGCGTCCTTATAAATCTGGATATAGCGTTCCACATTCATATCCTGAAGCTTCTTCTGGAACGAATCCCACTCGTCCTCCACGCCGCCTTCCACGATCCAGCCTGCATACTTCTGGGCTACGTAAGAGTCAATATCTGTCTGCAGCACGCCGATTTCTTCAATCTCGTCCCCAGTGAAGAACACATTGGGATACATCTCGTCGGCCGGTACATTGTACGGAGCATAGAAAGCATCCAGTTCCTTACGCTCTGTTAAGTTAGCGTTTAAGTCCAGCTTGTCAATGATCGGCTGCATCACTGCGAAGGTTCCGTCATTTCCCGGGCTGTAATCATGAATTGCCGTATCGAGAGTGACGCCTTCCGGCAGCTGCATCTGGTGGTAACGGCCTTCTCCGGTCTTCTCCAGAACGTGGCCCAGCAGGCCCTGGCAGATCTCCAGGGAACTTTCCGGATCGTAGGACTGATCGATCCAGCGCATCAGAACTTCCGGATGCTCCGCTTTGCTGGTAATTGCGAAGGAACCCTTGGAGATGATCTTTGCATCCACGGTTCTCCAGATCCGCTCGCCGTTGGTATTGATAAGCGGCGCCATGGCTACGTAGTCATCCTTGTTGGCCGCCGCTGTGGCATTGCCGCTCCAGCCTAAAAACATGCCGACAATCTTGTTGGGATCCTGAATTTTGGCCACATAGACGTTAAAATCATGTGTAAATGCTTCCTTGTCCACCAGCCCCTTTTCGTACAGGGAATGGAACCAGGAAATGGCCTCTTTATACGGTTCTGTCATCGGCGTATATACAACATCTCCGTCGTTGATCACGAAATGATAGATATCATCCAGCTGTCCGAAGGTTCCGAATAAAGACTGGATTCCCTGCTGCCTGTTGTAAGGGTCGCTGGAGCTCATACGGAACGAAAATGGGATTTCATCGTTTGTATTGCCGTTTCCATTGGGATCTCCGTCCTTGAAGGCCTGAAGAACGGTTTCCAGCTCTTCCCTGGTCTCCGGCACCTTAAGTCCCAGATTATCGAGCCAGGTCTTGTTGATGAACAGCTTGTCATGGGTGGTCGGATTTAACTCATTGATGGTCGGCAGCGAGTAGATATTGCCATCCGGCGCCGTAATCTGCTTCCTGTACTGCGGGTTCGCGTCAAGAATCGCCTTTAAGTTGGGCGCATACTCGTCTATCATATCATTTAACGGGATCAGCATTCCCTGGGACGCATACTTGATGATATCCACATCTTTTAAGATATCCTGTCCGTAAAATGCATCCGGCAGCGTATTACTTGCAAACAGCAGGCTCTTTTTCTCATTCCATCCGTCATCAGAGGACATATTCCAGTTGACGATTACATTCGTATCCGTCTCCAGCTTCTGAAAGAATTCCAGCTCCTTAAAATTTTTATTTTTCTGTGTGCTGGCCGCGATCTCATACGTAATCGGCTGGTTGACGATGGGCAGGCCTTCCTTATTTACTTCAAACGCAGCCTGCGTCTCTCCGGCTTCCGCGGCTTTGGTGGCTGCCGGCGCTGCCGTCTCGTTGGCCGCCTTGGGCACACAGGCCGTCAGGGCCGATGCCATAACCGTAACTGTAAGCAGTGTACTCATAAATCTCTTTTTCATTGTTTCCCTCCTGAAAAAATATAGTTTTATGTAATTTTCCTTCCAGGTCAGCCCTTGACGGAGCCAACCATAACACCCTTTGCGAAATGCTTCTGCAGGAACGGATAGATCACCAGAACCGGCAGAGTCGATACGATAATAACGCCGTACTTGATCAGCTCGGCAGCCTTCTGCTGTTCAATGATGCTGTCCACATCGCCCAGGCCGGAAGCCTGATTCTGAAGCAGAATATTTCTCAGTGTCAGCTGCAGCGGATACAGCCCCTCATCCCTTAAATAGATCAGGCCGTTCATGAATTCATTCCAGTGCGCGACGCCGTAATAGAGGACGAGCACCACCACAATCGTCTTCGACAGCGGAAGCACAATGCTGAAAAAGTACCGGATATGACTGCAGCCATCGATGGAAGCCGCCTCGTACAGTTCCTCCGGTATGCTGTTGCTGATATAATTGATGGCGATAATCAGGTTAAACACGTTGATAGCCGGAAGCAGAACCATAACCCACGGCGTATTGTACAGATGAAGGTCGTTCATCCATAAGTAAGTAGGAATCAGTCCCCCCTGAAAGTACATGGTAAACATGACGAACAGCGTGAGCGGCTTCCTGGCAAAAAAGTTCTTTCTGCTTAACGGATACGCCAGCATCATGGTAAGAATCACGTTGATGGTGGTTCCCACCACGGTGTAAAAAATGGTATTGCTATAGGATCGCCAGATCTTCGTATTTTCAAATATTTTTTCATAGCCGGTCGTGTTAAACCCGACGGGCCAAAATGCCACCTGGCCATTGTTGATCGCCACCGGATCGGAAACCGACGCGATTACGATAAAATATAGTGGATACAGTACACAGACTGCCACTAGGCCGAGTACGAGATAATTAAAGATATCAAACAGGCGGTCGGCCGGCGCCTGCGTCCCAAAGCTTCTGTGCAGCTTCGTTTTTTTCTGTGCCATTTTGTCCTCCTTGTTACGAGCACTTGGCGGCTCGTTACCACAAACTGTTGTCAGTCGTCTTCTTCGCAATGTGATTGACAGTGACCAGAAGTATGATATTGACCAGATTGTTAAACAGGTTGATGGCCGCTGAATAGCTGTACTGTGCATCTATCATACCAACTTTATAGATATAGGTCGATATAATTTCACTGGCTGCCAGATTCTGGGCATTCTGCATTAAATATGCCTTCTGGAATCCCAGATTCATCACCTTTCCCACCTCCAGAATCAGCATCATCACAACCGTAGGCAGGATACCCGGAATATCGATGTGCCAGATCCTCTGCCACTTATTGGCTCCATCCACCTGTGCCGCTTCATATAAGTCGGGGCTGATTCCCGCCAGCGCCGCGATATAGATGATTGCGCTCCACCCCGCGTTCTGCCAGATTCCCGAGAGTACAAATGTCAGCTTAAAATACTTCGCATCTCCCAGAAAGAAGATGGGCTCACCTCCGAACAGCTGAATCACCTGGTTGATCAGACCATTTCTCGGTGATAAGAATATGTACAGCATACCGGTCAGGACGACGATCGATATAAAGTGCGGACAGTACACGATCGACTGCACAAATTTCCGGAACCTCTGGTGCTTCACCTGATTCAGCATAATTGCCAGAAGAACCGGAATCGGGAACCCCAGCAGAATCTGTAGAAAGCTGAGTCCCAGCGTGTTCTTAATTAATGGCCAAAACTGGGAAGATGAAAAAAAGCGATCAAAATGTTTGAAGCCGCACCACTGGCTCCCCCAGATTCCGTCCACCGCCCGAAAATCCTTAAAGGCGATCTGCACTCCATACATGGGTACATAATGGAACAGAATAAAATACAAAATAGGAACTGCACATAATAACAGAAGCTGCCAGTCGCGCCTCAGCGCCCTTTTCACTCTGTAAATCCCCGGCTTTCCGGGTGCAGGCCCGACCGCGTGTTTCGTGTCAGTACTCCCCCTCATTCCCTGAAACCTCCTCCATATTTATTTGTCTGACACCAGTATAGCGGCAGTTCCCGCCTCGTTTCAATTCACATTTTTTGCAGACCTTCCAGCCATTTTTCCAGCGGTCATAACCGCATACTGTTTTTGCTTTCTACATTTGCCATTTTTTGCTTCTTTGCAGAATTTGCACTAGATTCCATGGGGCTTTCCGCCATTTTTTATTTATCTTTTCCTTGTCCTTATTTTCTTTCGCGGTACTTTGCTTGAAAGTGTTGTGCATTTACCATATAATAAATATTGTTAAATATCAGAAACGGGGGCGGTGAGATCTTATGCTGAAAACAGGGAAAAAGCGAAAATTCGGGAGGCACTATATCCGCTATCTGATCTCCTATATGACCGTGCTCTTAATCCCTCTCGTCATCCTGACCTTCTTCTATTCCTCCCGATTTATGAAGAAATTTTATGATGAGATCTACGAAACCGTAGACTTAGAGCTGCTGCAGATCAGCACTCAGCTCGACAATGAGCTGGAGTCCATGTTAAACATCGTAGGGCAGCTGACGCTGACCGGAACGATACACGATGCCTCCGAGGCGGAAACTCCACTGGCCCTGAGCCCGACCATCACCTATCTGTCGGCCTTAACCTCTGCGAACCCTTTTATCCAGGATATCGTTCTGATTCTGGATGGGAAAGAATACGTGGCCACCAGTTCCACGACCTGCCGGAAGGACTATTACTTCAGCCGCATTTTCCGCGTTCCCGGCATGAGCTCCAGGGAATTCCAGGATCTGCTTCTGAACAGCAAGGCCTCCTTCTGTCTTCCCAGGCAGAAGCTTCTTAACCTGGACTTAGGCCCTGCCGAGGCAAACGTCGTGCTTTTTTCCTACCCGGTCTTTACCGATTATCAGAAACACGAGGGCACAGCTCTCTTTTATGTAAACAACAGCTCCATTGAGGCACTTTTAAGCCAAAAGCTTCAGAGCTATCAGGCGCAGACCTATATCCTGGACCAGAACGGGGCCGTCGTAACCACCTCAGGGGAACACGATCGGATGCGCGGCATTTTAAGCACTTATCTGGGAGATTCCATAGAACTGTCGTCCACGACCAGTATAGATGGGGAAGAATACGTCGTCCGCACACACAGGTCCGAGAAAAATGGGTGGACGTATCTGGCTTTTATTCCGGACAGGCAGACCACATTTTCCCAGGTTTCTTCTATTATGAAGGAATTCCTGCTGGCTATCGTGATTATTCTGCTTATCGCCAGCTTCACCATCTTCTTTTTGCAGAAGGTGAATTACGCACCCGTCCGCCGTCTGCGGGACAGGGCAAAGCTGATCTCCCCGGACGCTGCTTCCTACAACGAACTGGAAACCATTGCCGGAGCACTGGATTACTTATCTACTCAGAACAGTTCACTGTCCACTCAGCTGGCCAACAGCCTCACAGCCGTTAAAAATGAACGCTTATACCGCCTCTTAAACGGCGCCTACGCTTCCAGAGAAGACTTCAATCTGGATTGTTCGGAGCTGGACCTCTCCCTGCCAAATGAGTACTTTACCGTCAGTATCGTGATGCTGCATAAACAGTTTGACAACTTGGACGGGCTGGCGCAGGAGATTAAGAAGCAGTTTTCCGTTCCTTATATTTACTATTACCTGCATAATTTCCATCCCAACCAGATCGTGCTGCTCATGAACCAGCCGGATCACATGCCGGTCTCGGCAAGATTTTTCGGGGATGTGCAGAAATATTTAACCAGGCAGTACGGGCTGATGACCACCGTCGGAATCGGCACCTGCGTGAACAGTACGGAGCGCATCGCCCAGTCCTACATGGAGGCCGTCAGCGCCCTGGACTACCGTTTCGTAAAGGGCAACGGCACCGTCATTGAGTTTCGGGAGGTCCTGGGGCCGGCGCACGCAACGGTCGTTTACCCTCACAAGGAATTTGAGAGTCTTAGAAATGCACTTTTTTCCAAAAATGAGCAGAACATCAGGGATGCCATTCAGAATATCATTCATTTTATGGAGCAGAGCCAGCTTCCTCTCTATCTGGCCAGAAGTATCTGTTTTGACTTAATCCATCTCGTAAATGAACACTGCCGCGGTCAGAAAAATGCGGCCTCCAACTCTCCGATCGAACTGTCGGGTATGGAGACCGCGCAGGAGATTATACAGATGCTCCGGGCCTGGAGTGAGCATTTGAGTGGGCTCACCACCTCTGCGGCCAAACGGGTCGTTCTGGATGAGGTTATGAAATACTTGGAGGCCAACTGCCTCCGCTGCGATTTTTCCGCTTATGAGGCAGCCGGCCACTTCGAGATGACGCTTCCGGCCTTCAGCAAATACTTTAAAGATCATACCGGTCAGAATGTGATGGATTACACCATTCACCTGCGGATGGAACGGGCAAAAGAACTTTTACGTACCACCGCGCTTCCGCTGAAAGAGATTTCCGAAGCCGTAGGCTACTACAATATCTCCAGCTTTACAAGGCGTTTTAAATTAAACCAGGGGATTACCCCCAGCGAATACCGAAAGGTGTTTGTAAAAGACAGGTCGGAAAGACCACCATGCTAAAATGGCCCCCCTCCATCTGGCACACCAAAAACAGAGGCGGCACCCGAATATAATCTGGGGTGCCGCCTCTGTTTTTTTAATTAAACTGTCAGTTACTCCGTTTTCTCCAGCATTCCCATTCCCGCAGCAATCTTCTTTCCAAAGATCAGGACGATCAGTCCTGCCGCGCAGGTAATCAGGCCAATCACCAGGAAGAACGGAACCTCAGAACCCTCCTTATAGAAATTCACTGCCAGGGTGTTAAGCGCCGCACCCGTGGACTGAGACATGGACCACACCGTAATCATCTGGGTTGCAAACGCCTGCGGGGCCACGATGGACGCACAGGAATATCCAACCGGGCTGGTAAATGCCTCACCAAGGATAATAAGCAGATAGAACACTACGATCCAGAGCGGGCTTACCTTATCCGCAGCTCCGTAGAGCATGAAAGGAAGCGTCATGAAGAGCGGTCCGCAGCCCCACAGAATCGTTCCAATACCAATCTTTGCCGGTGCCAGAGGCTGTCTCTTTCCGAGCACACTCCACAAGGAACCGACCACGGCCCCTAAGAAAATGGCAAATACGGCCGGAAGTGTCTGGAAGGACGCCGCCGATATCTCCATTCCAAATATCACACGGTCCACTCTCTGTTCCGTAAAAATGGCAAGAATGGAAGTGGACTGGGTCCATACCAGCATGGCAAAGCAGTTGCAGATGAAGGCGGGGATTAGGTTGGCGACTCTCGTCTTCTCCTCTTTCTGCGTCTTCGGGCTTGTAATAATAATCACAAAGTAAATGATCGGGATAAAAATGGCGGCTGTACTGATTACGTTGGAGAATACCCCGATCGTCAGGATCCCGCTGATAAACAACACAGCAAATACAGCAATGGCGACTACAATGGCAACAATCATTTTTACAATAAAGCTTTTCTTCTTGTCCGCAGGAAGGGGATCATCCGGCTCGTAACCAATCGTTCCGAAAAACTTCTTCTCTGTGATCAGATAGGCTGCAACCCCCAAAGCGGCAAATACGGCACAGACCAGAAATGCTGCATGGTATCCGGTAGCCAGTGCAATGGCACCGGAGATAACAGGCGCTGCCGCGCCGATGTTGGATATCACATAACCAATCGTATAGGCTCCGTCTCTTCGGCTGTCGGACTTGTCGTAAAATTTTCCCATCAGAGCGTCCGCGCTTCTGCCGCAGAGCATGGCGGATACAAGGAGCAGACACATGGCTCCCACGTATCCCACGATTCCGCCGAATGGCAGGGCGAGACAGACGTACGCCAGTACCGTGACGGCTCTGGAAAAACACAGCGCGCGCCTCGTTCCCAGGATACGGTCGGCCACATAGCTGCCGACAATACCGAACATGAGGGAACACGCCGAGTAAAGGGATATCAGCTGCGCCGCGTTGGCCTGGCTCAGTCCCAGCCCCTCCGGTTTTACAGCATACAGATAATAAATTAAAATGGCGCTCATGCCATAGCTGGCATAAGAATTGCATAACTGCATAAAGCTTAAGGTTCCCACTCCCTTGGGATGGCCTAAAAATGATCTCTGTTTACGTAACTCTTCATTTGAAATCGCCTGACTTGCTGTTTTCATGAGTATTTCTCCCTTTTTTTATTTAAATCGTCTTAAAGTAGACCTGATACGGCTCGTGGCAGATACTGCTGAGCGGAACAAATTTAATCTCCTGGTACTGCAGCGAGATCTCTCCCTCCGCCTTCACAAGCTGCTCTAAGGCTCCTTCTCTATCGAATGGTAATTCCAGAAAATTCACCGAATCGGTCAATGCCGCCAGTACATAAGGTCCATACGTGAGGCTGGCGGTATGGTGATCATCCGGCGTCCGCTCCAGATTCACCCGACACGCAAACCGGATCTCTGCCCTCATGCTGCCGCTTCCATCGTATCCAATCTGAATATATCCGGCCTCATCAGACGGGGCCTTCACGGCTGCCCCGTCAATCTCCAGCTGATACGATCCGCCGCACCAGTACGGAACTCTTATTTTCAGCACTGTGCTTTTATTTCCCTGTACCTCCACAGAGATATGGCCCGGGTCCGCCGAATTCGTCGTCTGCCTGATCGTAATACCTGCGGCTTCCAGAACCGACGGAATAAACAGATTAACATAAATCGAGTCTGCATCGTGGTAATAAATACTGTCAATATATTTGAAATGGCTCTCCAGCCCGGTTCCGTGACAGCAGGAATTCTCATCCTCAAAATCCTTATGAAATCCAGGTGCCAGCGGCATAAAGTAGGTGCTGGCCCCCGTCGCTCCGTGTTCACAGGAAGCGGCGATATGGTTGAAGACCGTTCTCTCATAATAATCCATATAGAGGGCCGAGGGCTGGTACTGGTATAGTTCCTTCGTCAGCTTCAGCATATTATAGGAAGCGCAGCTCTCCGCCGTATTCTTGGTCAGAAGACCGGCAACCGTTCCGGCCTCATGGAACATCTCCCCCTCACCGGTACCGCCGATGGTATAGATATGAGCGCCGGTCACCGCTTCCCAGAAGAAACGGGCGATATCCCGGTAATACGTCTCTCCGCCTGCCTCAAATATCTTCATGCAGCCTACCATCTGGGGAATGTGCTGGTTCGCATGAAGTCCATCCAGCGCGTCTACGTTCTTTGCCATGGGGTAAAACAGCCTGTCGTTGTTAAACAGCTTCGCAGCCTCCAAATGCTCCGGCTTTGCTGTGTGTATGTATAATCGGGCCATGGCGTCGTTCATGCCGCCGAACTCACCTGCAATATAGAGACTCCACATACGGTTCAGCTGGGCGTGGGGTACCTTTGACAGCCTCTCGTACACCCAGTCTCCCAGATCTCCGGCAATAGTGAGTGCCTCGTCACAGCCCGCAAATTCGTAGCAGTCCAGAAGTCCGGCGAGAATCTTATGGAGTGTATAATAGGGAGCCCAGATCTCCGGATAGCGCACCAGCTGTTCCAGACGGTCAAACTGTTCTTCTCCATAACCGCTTAAAAAGCCTTTATGGCAACCCTTTTTCTCGTGCAGGGCAGTCTGACATTCCCGAAGCGCGTGCACCATATACTCTGCTTTTTCCCGGATCACCGGGCTGCCGGTCGCCCGGTAACACAGGGCCAGCCCCGATAAATAGTGGCCCGTGGTATGTCCCCTTAAGTTGCTGTCAGGAGCATCCCATCCGATCATCTCCGGCGCCCCCTTCTTATTCAGTCCCGCAGCATCCCGGAAATTATAAAGCATCTGGTCGTCATTGACCTGAAGCAGAAACTCTAAAAACCACTCCTGCGCCTGATAAAACGGGCTTCCTTCGATTAAGTAAACCCGGCCGTCCGAACAGTCTCTGACAATTGGTACAGGATTTACTGTCTCCGCCTCCAGCGTTTCCACAACCTCTATTCCGGCAGTCACAGGAACCGTGGTTCCTGATATAAAGCCGTGTTCCTCCACGAATCCGGTTTTCTCATAGACAGCTTCTCCATGATTGTTCCACTCTACCGCGTGGGAAATGGTCTTGCCGTCTTCCGTCACCACCACCGCCACAGACGGCAGATAGTAAGTCTGTCCCTTTGGAGCCTTTTCCTGGATTGGATATACCTTCGCAATCCTGATCCGGTTTTCCTCCTCCAGCACGCGCACGTCAAAGCAGCGCTCCGCCTCCGCGTCTCCGCACGTGATCACTGCCGTAAGTTTGATCGTCCTGGTGCCCATGCCGAATTTGGGGCGGGTAACCTTTCCTTCCGGAGTGATAATCCTGTCGTGGCCGCTGATCCACCGGATATCGGAACCGTACACTCCCTTTTTCGGAAGCGGCAAATCGAACTCTACGGTCCTGGTATTGCCGATATACAGAGCCTCTCTGTCTTTCTCCACGATTTCTTCTGCCGTCATGATTCCTTTACCTCCTGATATTTCGTTCCGTCGATATCGTATTCATTTCGCACCGTATCCCATGGATACGGAAGCTGCCTCGTCGTATAGAGCTGTGAGAAATATTCGTATGCCCCGGTGTCGTAACGCTTCAGCTCTTCTCTCGTATTGACTGGCCCCCGCACACCGTCCCACGCTCCGTCTTTTCCCTCTTCCATGACGTTAAACCAGATTGTGGTCAGTGTGGCGAAATACTCTTCAAAATTGCTGATTGCATAGCTTCCCGGCCATTTTCCAGCCGCTTTTGCCGCCTCATATACCTCAATGGAACGACAGTACAGCGTCTGATCGGCCAGATTTTTGATACCGATCAGATGAATGGCGTGGGCGAATTCATGAGCCAGAATCAATTCCTGTTTATAACGGGTCTGATGCGGTCCTTCGAGCACTCTTAAGATGTTGGCCTCAGAGATGGACGTGACCGGATTTTCATCGATACCACCGTAGCCCTCGACCGGCCGGTTCATATACAGACAGCCCGCGCGGTGCTCCGGTATATCGTATGCATCTTCATCCAGTGCGTAGATCGCCAGCTCCGCATGAAGCTCCCTCATTCGGTCCGCTGTCTCAGGCAGCTTCTCCAGCAGAATATCAATCATCTGAGCCGCAGCCTCATGAGCCCTGTCGCTCACCTTTTCTCCTGACTTAATACGGATTCCCATCTTCGAGGTTGTAAACTTCCGATAATACGGCTCGTAGGAAACCTGGTGGACTACGGTATTTATGCCGGCTGCTTCTATCAGACTTTTGGAACATACAATCCGGTGATCTGCCTTATATTCCACCCAGGCGGTAAGAGTGTCTGAGGATTTGATATGGGATTCTTCTTTCAGGAATTCCTTTTTCAGGCGTTCCTCTCCCCCGATTTCTCTTGCCAGCGTTACCGTAGTTCGTCTCTTCGCCGTTTCATGCACGGTACCGACATCCCATTCGTCATCGTCTTTCCGTTCATAAAGCTCCAGTTCTGTTCCATCTCTGTACACATGGAAAACCATGTTTTTTTCTTTGCCGGATACCGGCTCTCTCCCCCAGTAAAATTCAATATGCCTGCTGTCAATCCGCCGCACACGTTCAATGGGAAGCACACATTCTTCTCTCATTGCCGTTCCCCTCCATACCTTCCCGGAACATCAGAGTATAATCAAATCCCGTGTAATATTAGGTGTCAGACACTCCGCTCCGTCACCCGTGATCAGGTAATCATCTTCAATCCGCACACCGCAGATGCCCTGTACGTAGATTCCCGGCTCCAGCGTATGTACCACATTACGTTCCATCCGATACTCATTTCTCGAAGACAGGAACGGGTTCTCATGAATATCCAGACCGAAGCCGTGTCCCGGTCCATGAGGCAGGTGATACCCCGCGCCACCTATAACCGCTTCCACGGCAAGATCCACGTCCCGTGCGCTGACTCCCTCCCTCAGAGTACTTTCCGCCGCCTCCTTGGCTGCCTTCACCGTGTTATAAATCTTCATCATCTCGTCTGACGGTTTCCCCAGCGAAAAGGTTCTCGTGATATCGGAACAGTACGCCTCATATTTACATCCAAAATCAATCGTAACCATGTCTCCCTGCTGGATCGTTCTGTCCGTTAAGCTGGCGTGTGGATTAGCTCCGTTCACCGGGCCGGAAGCTACAATCGTTTCAAACGCCACATCCAGGCTTCCCCGTCTGCGGAATTCATTTTCCAGAATGTTGCGGATCTCCTTCTCGCTCTGTCCGGGCCGGATCTGATTCAGCAGAGACAGGAATGACTGTTCCGTAATATCGCAGGCTCTGCGGATCAGAACAAGCTCTTCCTCGTCCTTCACCATCCTGGCATCTGAAATATACGGTTTCATGTTCTGGATAGTTCCATGACAATGGCTTTCCAGCTCCAGGTAGTCTGCGTGCGAGATCTGTCCGATATCAATTCGGATTTCCCTGGCTCCAATCTCATCGAGCAGTCTGCCTGCGGTTTCGTAAAGCTTCTGCCCTGACTTGATTAAGACAATCTCAAATCCTTCTGTCTCCTGTTCCGCCTGACTGGTAAACCGTCCATCTGTGATCAGATAATTTCTGCTTTCACTGAGAATAATTACCGCCACTCCGGCTTCGCCGCTGAACCCGCTCACATATCGGATATCCGTTCCCTGGGTCACAAGCAGGCTGTCTATCCCATCCTGCCGCATGCTGCCGAGGATTTTCTGTACTCTTAAACCATAATTCATCTTGCTTCCTCCAACTATAATTATGAACTTAATTTCATTATTATGAACACATTGTAATCTTACCTCATACTTTTGTCAATGCATGGCGCTGAAATATTTTATTTTTGAGCAATAGTGCTAATTCTGCAACTTTTTATTTAGGAATAATCACAAAAAGGCTGTGAAATCCATAATGGATTTCACAGCCTCGTATTTATAATGCAAAAGAGCCGAATTTCTCCGGCTCTCCCAAGTATGCATCCGCAAATACATACCCCAATTAGTATTTATAGTATACAATACCGGTTTCATAAATGCAGAGATTAGATAAAATTTTTCAAAGAATTCATTCTCCCAGACAAATCGGGATGAATTACTATAGATGCTACGTCAAGATTCACGGAATCTTCCACTATTTCGTTTTCTGAAAAACCCAGTAGGTAACCACCCGTTTATCCCCCAGATTATAGATTCTGTGTGCCGATTTCTCCGGAATATAGATCGAATCTCCCTCTTCCAGGGTATAGACACTGTCCTCCACCTCGATGGTCAGGACGCCCTCGATCACGGTGCACACTTCCGGGAACAGGTGTCTGGAGACGATTCCCTTCTCCTCCGCTCCCGGGTCAATCGTTATGAACTCATAGATCTGCTTGTCATACCCGAAATCCAGTGTTTCAATCGTCATCTTATAGCGGGGATGATCAAACACCGACCTCTCATGCTTCCGGATGACCGTATGGTGCTGCTTCTCCTTCGTCAAAATCTCGATGATATCGGTCCGCAGCGCCTCGGCCACCTTCTGAAGGCTTTCCACCGTGGGACTGTTTTTCCCGGTCTCCAGATTGCTTAAAAAGCCGACCGAATAGCCGGTATACTCGGAGAGCTCCCGGATGGTAACGCCCTGTTCTTTTCTTAACTTGCTGATTTTTTCGCCTATTCCATCGAGATTAATGTAGTTCATAAAGCTCCTTTTACATCACATTTCCTGTAAACTATCTGTCTGAACTTTATCTTACTACATCATTTTAAAAATGAAAAGCGGTTTTCCATATTTTTTCATATTTATGAACCAGGGTGTGTTTGAAAATTCATCACAGGCCAGCTTTAAAGCTTCAGCTCTCCAATAATTTTCTTCAGCTCCTCGGCCGAATATACCAGTTTTCCCATCTCCATTAAGTCCAGGGGGATATCCAGCACCTTTTCCGCGCCTTCCTGGCCGACTACCGTCGGGATGCTTAAGCAGATATCGTGAAGTCCATAGAGCCCGTCTAAGTAAACCGATATCGGCATGATGGAATGTTCATTCCGGATCACAGACTCAGCGATTCTGCAGACCGCCATGGCCACACCGTAGTAGGTGGCCCCCTTTTTCTCTATAATCTCGTACGCGCTGTCCCGGACGCTCTGGTAAATGCGGTCCATGGACTCCATATGATCGAAATATCCCCTCAGTTCACAAAAATGATTTAACGGGATCCCCGATACGTTTGCCGCGCTCCACACAGCCAGCTCACTGTCGCCGTGCTCCCCGATGATAAATGCATGAATGCTTCTGCTGTCCACATCGAGATGGCGGCTCAATAAGTATTTCAGCCTGGCCGTATCCAGAACAGTCCCGGAACCGATGACTTTGTGACTGGGATAACCGGAAAGCTTAAGCGCCACATACGTCATGATATCTACCGGATTGGACACGATGAGCAGCGTCGCCTCCTGATTCTTCTCCACGATCTTTGGTATAATACTCTTGTAAATCTCCACATTTTTATGGACCAGATCGAGCCGTGTCTCTCCAGGCTTCTGATTTGCTCCCGCTGTGATAATGATCATGGCACAATCCGCGATATCCTCATAGCCTCCGGCCTTGATTTCCATAGGCTTCGTAAACGGCAGACCATGGCTTAAATCCATCGCCTCCCCTTCCGCCTTCTTTTCATTGGCATCAATCAGAACCAGTTCCGAAAAAATCCCCTTCTGTACAAGGGAAAATGCAATAGATGTTCCTACAAATCCACAGCCGATAATGGCCGCCTTCTGAATATTTATCATGATGAACTCCTCCTTCAACCAGGTTTATTTTATGCTGCTGTCCGGCACGGCATGACTGCACCGCCTCATGAACCGGAAAACAGAGTGCCGCAAAGGCACCCTGTCATATGGGAAAATACGATATCCTGTTTTATAGTTCAATGACAATCTGCCTTTGCATGATTTACTCAATGGTACCGGCCATAATATTTCCAGCCATTTCCATCTGGTTACAGTATAGCAGACTCTTTCTCTCTTTGCAATAGTGATAATGATAATTATTTTTATTTAGTCTTATTATTTCGTTCCAGCACATACGCGGACAAGAATGAGGTCACCGGAACGCACAGGATAACTGCCAGACTGCCGGACAGGCTGTGAGCCGCCTCAATAGCAATATAATCCGAATTCATCAGCTGCTCCGGCTGAACACCGTATGAGATCAGCACCAGCATCATGGTAAGGGCCGTCCCGGTAAATGCGAGAACTAGGGTCGCGCACATAGTACCGATCATATCTCTTCCAATGGCGTACCCGGCTTTGACAATCGCTTTAAAATCCATGGATGGATTCTGATGTTTCATCTCAAAAAGAGAGGCCGCGATGGACATACACATATCCATAACTGCACCCAGAGAAGCGATCAGAATGCCTGCGAAAAGAATATACCTGATTTTCAGCCCCGTGTTTTCCGAGATCAGTAAAAGCTCCTCCGCCTGACTTTCATTATAGCCGTCGAGGTGCAGGACCGCAGTTATGACCGCAAACGCCCCTGCTGCCACCAGCACTCCCGCCATGGTAGAGGCGATAGCCGTCAGTGTCTTCGCGCTGTACCCGTTCAGAAGCAGCATGGAGACAGCTGTGGAGACAAGAATTGTAAGAATGCTCAAAAGTACGGGGGAATGGCCCCTGTATATCATGGGAAGCAGAAACGCTATGATAAAAAACATGGTAAACGCCAGGCTGAGAATACTTTTTACTCCTTTTCCCCGGCCCACCAGCACCATACACACCATAAAGACAATGCCAGTCATTATAAGTCCTGAGGTTCTGTCGTAATTATAGACCGAATAAAACGGCTCCACCCCCTCAGGGCAATCCGCCTTGATAATTAACGGCTGCCCTTTTTTGGCATAAACATTATGGGTCGTGCTGAGATAATTGACTACCGTAATGATATCCCCTGAATGGCCCTTGTTAAGAAGCTCCACCTTCAGTTCCTGGGTTCCCAGCCAGCGCCCCTCCGCTTCCTCCACCGGCTCCAGCTGCTGATCCGTCACCTCCAGCACCCTTGCCTTTACGTAATTGATGGTCCCATTTTCATACATGGTATAGGTAATTGGGTTAGCCCTGTTATAAATGCAGATGGCTGCAATCATCAATACTACCACAGCAGCCAGGACGATCTCCCCGCGCTTCCTCTTAATCCAGTCCATAATTGATTTCCTCCCTGTTTCCGCGTTAGCCGGAACAATCATAAAACTCCCGGACCGGCTGGCCGATCCGGAAGTCTCCTTTTTATTCTTATTACGGATTTATACACGCACCTGATTCGTCGAACCGGTACTCCGTTCCATTATAGTGAACCGGTGCAGTAGCCATCGCCCCATCCTGGTTCAAATAATACCATTTATCCTGATACAATACCCAGTCTGATGCCACCATAGCTCCTGACGGCTGTAAATAGTACCATACGCCCTTCACCTGAATCCAGCCAGTCTGCATATAACCGGCCTGGTCAAAATGATACCAGCTTCCCTGTATGGACACCCATGTATTGACCGGATACGTCTTATTCTGATACTGATACCACCAGCCCGTCTGGTCCTGTATCCATGATCCCTGCACACTGCCGGAAGAACCATGATTGGAAGACCCATTGTCAGAAGACCCGTCATCAGAATCATTTCCACCATCATCAGGCTTATCCGCCGCTTTTTCTGCAAGTACAAACGGGCTCAGCGCATTAACAACAAAACTGATTGCTCCATCTTTTTCTGTAAATTTTACGTTTTCATATGCCCCATTGGTGTAATGCAGCAGTACCAGCCGGTTTAAATCAATGCCCTCCGGCGCGTCGATGGTTATCTTCATCGGAACCTTCGGCTGGATATTCCCGCCTGACACCTCCGGATCATCACTTATGATATCCAGTCGAATATCCAGTGCGATAACATCTTCCGTCTCAAATCCCACAGACTCCGGCAGTTCCATATCGCTTACCTTCAGAACAGCCGCTGCCCTGACACCAGCCTTTAACGGAATACTGAGCGCTGCGCCTTCTGCCCTCACACCGGTCACCTTCTCAGTTTTCAAGTCGGTTTCAGTCGACAAATCGCCGTAGCCTGCCAGGATCCTGTCTTCCAGCTTTTTGATTTCCTCCATTTCGGATTCATCCATTGTATTAGGATCATACGAGAGCGCTCCGGCCGCCTCAGCCGCCTTCTTCAGAATTTCCTGCTTCTCTCCCTCTGTCTCCGCCTGTTCGAGAGCCTTATCCAGACTCTCCAGAATCTCTGCTACCGTATCGCCCGTCACATCAGGCTGCGGCTTCGAAGCTTCTGTCCTGTAAATTGTAAAATGGTCTACTTCCGACATATCCGTCGTACGATAGGTTGTAATTGCAAAGGAGCTGTCCGTTACCTCCACGTTAGTGATATTCGGGGTACTCTCCTGATTCATCACCGCCGCGTAAGGAAAATCTTTATTATGTATTGAATAATACTTGCTGCCGCTGGCGGAGTTGGCTGTCACATAAAGCACTTCGCCTTCCGCCGGGTCTGTCACACTCTCCGGCACCGTTCCATCAGCAGGAACCACCGGATCCGTTCCGTTCATCATATAGCTTCTGGTATAAACATGGTCATGGCCCATCAGCACTACGTCGATTCCCAGCTCCGTAAATACCGGAGCGAGCTCCGCCCGCCTCTGGATAATATCATTGTCCGACTCGTGGCTGGCCGTGCTGTAGATCGAATGATGGAAAGTTACCACCGTCCAGTCCGCATCGGCACCATTTTCTTCCAGAACTTTTTTCATAAACTCCCGGTGCTCCGCCGTACTCATATTGTTGGAGTTGAGAGACATAAAGAGCACATTGTTATACGTATACCAGTAGTCTCCTCCGAATTTTCCGGTCTTCTCAGTCATTCCCAGACTGCTGACATTCGGCACCTGGAAATGCTGGCTGTAGGCGCTGCTTCCCGCGTCATGATTTCCCACGTTTACCGCTGTTGGCAGGGACAGCAGCTCCTTCGGGCTTAAGTATCCCGCATACTGCGCCTCATTGCTGGCCGTGTTGACCTGATCTCCCGCGCTGATTAAGAAGCTGGTCCTCGGAAACGCCTTTATGGCCGTCTCCATAGTTCTCTGCCATCCTTTAATATCCGTATCCGTGCTTCCCGCCCCGATCTGCGGATCGCCTGCAAGCAGGAAATTAAATCCATTCTGAGAATCCTGGACCGTCAAGTCATACACATCTGACCAGGTAGTTCCGTCTCCGACCCGGTATGCGTACTCTGCCCCGGATTCCAGACCGCGAATCACTGCCTGATTCGTGAAAAAGCCTTCCTCATTGGCGCTCTCCTTCTCTGCTGCAAACTCTGCCGCTGTCTCAGGAAATACGCGGTCGGCCAGATCACTCTTCTTTACAAGCTGTACCTTTCCCGGCAGCTTTGAATCAGAATACCAGGTAACCATGGTCTCTGACTCGTCCGCACCTACTCCGAGAGAAACGGATTTAATAACAGCTTGCGGGGGCTGATAGCCATCCTTATAAATTGCAAAGGTATCCACTACAGACATATCGGTAGTACGGTAAGTTGTAATTGCAAATGACTTATCTGTCACCTCCACGTTAGTGATATTCGGAGTGCTCTCCTGATTCATCACCGCCGCGTAAGGAAAATCTTTATTATGTATCGAATAATACTTGCTGCCGCTGGCGGAGTTAGCTGTCACATAAAGCACTTCGCCTTCCGCCGGGTCTGTCACACTCTCCGGCACCGTTCCATCAGCAGGAACCACCGGATCCGTTCCGTTCATCATATAGCTTCTGGTATAAACATGGTCATGGCCCATCAGCACTACGTCGATTCCCAGCTCCGTAAATACCGGAGCGAGCTCCGCCCGCCTCTGGATAATATCATTGTCCGACTCGTGGCTGGCCGTGCTGTAGATCGAATGATGGAAAGTTACCACCGTCCAGTCCGCATCGGCACCATTTTCTTCCAGAACTTTTTTCATAAACTCCCGGTGCTCCGCCGTACTCATATTGTTGGAGTTGAGAGACATAAAGAGCACATTGTTATACGTATACCAGTAGTCTCCTCCGAATTTTCCGGTCTTCTCAGTCATTCCCAGACTGCTGACATTCGGCACCTGGAAATGCTGGCTGTAGGCGCTGCTTCCCGCGTCATGATTTCCCACGTTTACCGCTGTTGGCAGGGACAGCAGCTCCTTCGGGCTTAAGTATCCCGCATACTGCGCCTCATTGCTGGCCGTGTTGACCTGATCTCCCGCACTGATTAAGAAGCTGGTCTCCGGAAATGCCTTCATGGCCATTTTCAGGGTATTCTGCCATCCCTCTGTATCCGTATCCGTGCTTCCCGCGCCAATCTGCGGATCACCTGCAAGCAGGAAGTTAAATCCATTCTCATAATCCCGGGTTGTAAATTCATAAATATCGGACCAGGTTTCCCCGGCGCCGACCTGATAAACATAAGCGGTATCCGGCTTTAGTCCTGTCATGACTGCCTGGAAGCTGTAGAACCCGGCGTCGTTTGCCTCCGTTCTTTCCGCAGCAAACTCGGAAGCCTGCTCCGGGAACGAATCTCCGTCCATATCCGCCTTCTCTCCGATTCTCACTTTGCCGTCTTCCCCTATTGAGGAATACCAGGTAACAGCCGACTGAGTCTCATCATTCCATACCCCCAGAGAAATCGCCTTAAATGGCTTCGGCTGTGCAGCCTTCAGGGAAATAAAATCAAAATAGATGTCGGAGCTGCTGGCCCTGTCCTGATGAAGCTCTACTGCAATTGTATTTACACCGTCTCTCAGCATGGAAACGTCATTAATTGTGACAATATCATGGCTTGGAGCTGACAGCCCATTGGCCGAACCGTATGCCAGGTTCTTGTCATAGCCGCCCTCCGGTACCTGCCCCTCATACACATTCTTTCCATTGATGTACACGATCACCGCGTCATCGTAGGCGATTTCCGCCTCCAGCGCTTCCAGATCGGAGACATCGTTCAGATAGACATCCGTGCGGAAGAAATACGCGGGCACTGCCGTTTTCGTATCGTCAATGTAATGCTTTAACAGCGTATCCGGGATATATCCGCCTCCCAGGTCTGCAATCGCGCCTTTCTTGGCTCCGAAGCTTCCCTTTCCGGACTTCCACTGTTCATCCGCAAACTCCGTATGCGTCCATACGGTCCGGTCCTCACTGCCTTCCGCCGGATCGGTGTTGTTCTCCAGGTAGTTCCAAACCGTGCCCTCTGTCGTAATGAATTCATCCGATTTCGAGGCGGGTGTCCCTATTTCCAGAGAGCAGAAATCAAAGTAAATATCCGAGCTGTTGGCCCTGCCCTGATGAAGCTCTACCGATACAGTGTTGCTTCCCTCTTTCAGCATGGTCAAGTCCGTGATCTGGAACTTATCGTTAATCGGAGTACCCGCGTTTGTTCCTCCATACTCCAGATTCTGTGAATAGCCGCCCTCCGGAACACCGGCCCTGTGAACTTCCTCGCCATTGATATAGATGATGGCCGCGTCATCATAGAATATCTCGCCGTTTAAGGCAGTGATGCTGCCGATATCTTCCAGTTCAATTGTCGTACGGAAGAAATAGGCCGGAATATCCGTATCTTCCGCCATATCCGGCCCTTCTATATACTGGGTCAACAGAGTATAGGGAACCAGGCCGTCTCCCAGATCCGCAATCTCACCTTTCTTCGCCCCAAAGCTTCCTCTCGCCTCTTTCCAGCCGGAATCATCGTAATCCGCATGGGTCCAGACCAGTCTGCCGGCCTTCGACGATGCTTTGTTTTTGCCCGCCGCAAAACGATAAAATCCATATTTTCCCGACGCATTGGACGGCGATGCGTCAGAAGGTGACGCGTTGCTGGGGGTACCCGGCATTTCCTCATCCGTGTCATCCGCTGCTGCCGGATCCGTATTATCGTCCAGATACCTCCATACGGTTTCTTCTGTCGATATCAGCCTGCTCGTCCGTACCTTCGCCCCTGGATCACGATCCGGCTGTACAGGCGCGCCAAATGCAGCCGTTATATTGCCCGCTGCCAGACAGGCGCTCAGTAAAAGAGCTGTCAACCTTTTTAGTTTCACACTCATCATTTCCTCCTTAAAAGTTTTTTTCATACTTATGTTAGCAGGAAATTAACTGAGCAAATACCTTATTGTTGTAAATGGTTTGTAAATTGTTTGTATAGGCGTAAATTTCACAACAAAGAGTCCAGCCCGCTAAACTTTTCGTAACAAAAACGGCCGGAGCACATCCTGGCCCCGGCCGCAATTCCTTTTATTTCACCCTATTATGATCTGTCCTGAAGTCTCATTCCCGCCTTTACCATACGGAATGCCCGCTCCGCCGCTCCGGCGTACAGCTCTTCCGCCCGTTCCAGCGCCTCATCGAGCCCCATGGCCCCGTTGATGGTGGTAATAATGCTGTCAATCCCGTGATCGAATATCATCTCCGCCTTATCGCCCATACCGCCGACGATGGCGATCGCCGGGATTCCCTTCTTCCGGCAGCGATTGCCGATTCCGCTGGGAACCTTTCCAAAGGCAGACTGCCAGTCGATTCTTCCCTCACCGGTTATGACCAGATCCACACCTTCCAGAAGTTCATCAAAATGAATCAGATCCAGCACAGTCTCGATTCCCGACTTCATCTCCGCCTTAAGGAATACACAGAATGCCGCTCCCAGACCGCCGGCAGCGCCGGAACCCGGAATCTGGTCCACATCGGTACCCATTTTCTCCCGGATCAGGGCCGCGTAGTGAATCATTCCCTGCTCCAGTTCATCTAAGATCTCCGGAGAGCCGCCTTTTTGCTTTCCAAACGTATAGGTCGCTCCGTCAGGACCCGTTAAGGGATTATTTACGTCACACATTATGGTGAACCTCGCATCCTTCACTGCACTGTGAAGTCCGCTGATATCAATGTCCGCCACCCGTGCCAGATCGTTTCCGCATCCGGAAAGCGCCTCTCCGTTCTCGTCCAGGAAACGAATTCCCAGCGCACGCATGGCTCCCATGCCTCCGTCGTTGGTCGCACTGCCGCCGATCGCAATCGTAATATCCCGGCATCCGCGGTCAAGAGCAGTTTTAATCAGTTCACCCGTTCCGTAAGTCGTTGTAACCCTTGGATCTCTTTTATCGACAGGCACCATCGGCAGTCCGGATGCCGCCGCCATCTCGATGACAGCCGCACCGTTCCCCGTCTCGCCGTAACGGCTGACCACCTCTTCCATCAGAGGACCGTGTACGTCTACCTCGTGGATCGATCCGTGAAGCACGGATATGACAGCGTCGATCGTACCTTCCCCGCCGTCGGCCACAGGAATCCCCATGGTCTCGCAGTCCGGGAACACATTCTTCGCAGCCGCGTCCAGAAGCGTTATAATCTGTTCAGAAGACAGTGTCCCTTTAAATGAGTCCGATGCAAATAAAAATTTCATTGTCACCTCTCCTGTCATTGTAATTAGTAAAATACTTCAACCTGTCTCCATTATCTGAATACTACGGATAATAAGAAGATCCAAACCATGGATGCGATACCAAGTACGAGTGTACATAACGTCTGTGTCTTATATCCCTGTTCCGGCTCCATCTCACCAAAGTTGGTAACCACCCAGAAGTACGAGTCATTCGCGTGGGAAACCGTCATTGCGCCCGCGCCGATTGCCATTACCGCCAGTGCCGCACGTACCGGTGACGCGAGTCCCAGAACGCCCATGAGCGGTGCAAGGATACCAGCCGTAGTCGTGATGGCCACGGTCGAGGAACCCTGTGCGGATTTTAAGATAGCCGCAAGGATGAATGGGAAGAAGATACCGATGCTTTCCAGAACAGCCGCGTTGGAGGTAATGTAATCAACCATGCTGGTAGAGGAAATCACTTTTCCAAGTACACCGCCGGCCGCTGTTACAAACAGGATCGGTCCTACTGTCTTTAAGGTATCATTGGTTACTCCGTAGAATTTATCCATCTTACCGGCCTGTGCCATCTGAATGACGCCAAATACGGTACCTACAGCCAGAGCGATAATCGGTGTTCCAAGGAAGGTTGAGATATCGAATAAAAATCCGGTCCAGTGAGCCATGGAAGCGATTGAGCCGAGTGCCATAAGAACGATCGGCACAACGATCGGAGCCAGAGCGATAAATCCGCCCGGAAGCTTGCCGTATTCCGCAACCAGCTGCTCGTAGGTCTTCGTTACTTCACTGCTGTCCGCCTCGTCTTTTGCCCGAACCTTCTTGCCGATGTATTTCGCATAGAAATAGCCGGCGATCAGCGGAGCGATCGATACGAGAACGCCCATTCCCATAACAAGGAGAAGGTTGTTTCCGATTCCCAGCGTGTTGGCCGCCGCGATCGGTCCCGGTGTCGGCGGAATAAATACGTGGGAAATGTAGAGACCTGCGGATAAGGAAACCGTCATCGCCACGCTGGAAGTCATGGTTCTCTTCACCAGCGCCTTACGGATCGGGTTCAAAATTACGAATCCGGAATCACAGAATACAGGGATCGACACGACCCAGCCCATCAGAAGCATAGCCAGTTCCGGCCGTTTCTTGCCAACCAGGCGGATTACCATGTCTGCCAGCTTAAATGCTGCTCCGGTCGCTTCCAGGATGCTTCCGATCAAAGCGCCCAGGATAATGACGATACCAATACTGGTAAATGTGCCGGAGAATCCGGCTCCGATAACATTGGCAATGCCCTGTGTCACACTGCCATCCTCCGCCGTCACATTCACGAGCGGAATACCTGCAATCAGTCCCAGGATCAGAGACACCGTCATAATCGAGAGAAACGGATGAATCTTAAACTTGGAGATTGCCACAATCATAACAATGATTGCGATTACAAAAGCGATAATAAGTGGAAAACCAGTCATACCATGCCCTCCTTAATCTTTGTGCACTTTGTCCTCTAAAATGCACAAAACACGTTTTAGTATGTATATACTATACAATACTTAAGAAGGCACAGTCAATGTTCCTCAGAACATAAAATCATCACAATTTTTGTTTTCCAGCACATCCGCTTACCATTCTATCTCAACCTTTACATCCTGGAAAAACAGCATTGCCATATAAAAAACCGGAGCGTTGCTGATCAGTCTCACGTCGTAGCCAGTAAGCTCCGCCAGCTTTTTCAGCTTGTACGTCAGCGTATTTTTGTGAATATACAGCGCGTCCGCGGCGGCCGTCAGCGATCCTTCCGCGGCGAAGTACGCCTCCAGGATATCAATCCATCCGGACAGCTCCTCATACGCGCAGTTCTGAAACAGCTTATGAATGTAGGCGATCTTCATCTGCTTGGAAATATCACCGGCAAACAGCTCCAGTGTCACCTGGTCATACGACCGGATATTGGAGGAGGAGATTCTCGCCGATCTCCACGCGCGGTTTGCCTGGCTGTATGCCGTCGGTATATCCTCAGACTTTCCGTCTATGCCGATGGCCAGTTTGATATGATACCGCTCCAGAACCATACCGGACAGTCTTTCCGCCAGCTCCCGAATCTGAGTGTCCGCGCACTGTTTGACCAGTATGATCTGGCGGCCTGTATTTCTCAGGATCATGTTGGTGGGAATGTACTCCACCACACTGGAGATATCATTCTCAATCTGCTCGATCAGCTTCTGTCCGTCCGCCGTGGATATATATTTCTCCAGCTTTCTGACGCTGACGACCATCACACGCCGCGGCAGGCTGATATCGATTCCCAGGGTGTACCCCCGCTCCGCCAGCGCCTGGGATTTTAACAGGCCGTTTCCCAGAATCCAGTCCTCCAGAAAACGACTGACAACTCTGGTCTTCAGACGTTTCTCATCCTGTTCCGAATTCTCACGAATCAGGATCTCCACCATCTTTTTAACAATTCTTCCGTAATCCTTTACCTGCTCATAGCCGCCGGTAATACCGATGACCCCGACACACTCTCCCATATGGATAATCGGAAGATTTAACCCAACACGGGTGGAGTTGGTCGCGCATTCCGGAGTTATGTAAAGTTCAGGAAGTTTCTCCCCGATCACTCTCACAGCGCCGTCGTGCAGATGGCCGATCCGCGACTTATCCGTACTCGCGATGATTACCCCGTTTTTGTCCATCATATTGATGTTCTGATGGACGATGCCGCCGATATCATTTACTATGGCCTGCGCGCTGTGCCTCGTAAGCTCCAGTCCGTGCATGCCGGACAAATTCTCATTTTCCATAAACCGCCCCGTTCCGTTGTCACGTTCTGAGTCCGTAGATGTCCTCCAGCATTTCCCTTAACAGATCGACCGTCTGCCCCGCATCCCTGCCCGTTTCATCCACGGTAATATCCGCGTATCTCTCATAGTACGGCACACGCTCCTCGTAGAGATCCCGAAGCGTCATCCCATCCTTCAGCACGACGCCGCGATCCACCAGATTGCCCAGCCTGGCTTCCACCGCCTCATAGCTGAGCTTTAAATAGACCACCGTGCTGATCTCTTTTAAATGTTCCATGGCTTCTTTCCCATAGATCACGCTGCCGCCCGGCGCTATGATGCTTTTATGTACAGAAAGGCCGGCATTTATCCGGTTTTCCACCTCCATGAAGCCGCCAAGCCCCTCTTCGGCTATGATCTCCTTTAACAGGCGGCCTTCCTTTTCCTGTATCACGATGTCCACGTCCACGAAGGAGTAGCCGAGACGTTTGGCAAGAAGAACACCCACCGTGCTCTTTCCCGAAGCCGGCATACCGATCAGCGTGATATTGTCCAGTTTCTGCATTATTTGTGCTTCCTTCCTTTCTTCTTCACCGAATACCCGAAGCTCCCCAGCTTTTTCCCCAGTTCAAAGTACTCGCCATGAGAGTAAGCCACCAGCCCGGTACTGTTTAAGTGGAATTTCCCGTTCTCATCCATGAACTTCTCGTTTACGGAGACGCCCACCACCTCCGCCAGGAACAAATCATGAGTCCCCAGCTTCTTCACTTCCGTCACGCGGCACTCCAGATTCACAGGACTCTCCCCGATCCCCGGCGCCTTCACAAATTTTGAGGGCGACGGTGTCAGCTTCATCTCTTTATATTTATCTGTGTCCCGTCCGGATTTCACACCGCAGTAGTCCGCGGCGTATACCAGATCCTTCGTAACCAGATTCACCACAAATTCCTTCGTCTCCGTCAGAATTGCATGGGAATACCGTTCCGGCCGGACGGATATGGACAGCATGGCCGGAGAAGAACAGATCGTTCCCGCCCACGCGACCGTAATAATATTGGGCTTTTCGCCTTCCCGCCCGCAGCTTACCATAACCGCGGGAACCGGATACAGCATATTGCCCGGTTTAAAGTATTGTCTCGCCATCATAATTCCTTTCTGTATTAGGCCTGAACTGCCAGCATGATTCCCGGAATCAGCTGTTTCTTCCTGGATACCACGCCCGGAAGGCTGACCACGTGATCCTTAACGCCTGCGCCCTCTTCCGAATACGTCCGGAATGCACCTGCGATCAGCTGCTCGGCCCCCTGCCCCTCACAGAGAAGCTCCGTGGACTCGGTCAATATATTGGTCAGCATGAAGAACATCATATCCATGCCGTGCTCCTCTCTGGCCTTCGCCATGTACGGCAGCATGCGGTCCTTTAACTCTTCCAGCTCACCCGCGTTTAAGGAGCTGATCTGTCCCACGCCAAAGGAAACCTTTCCGACCGAGAACTTCTTGAAGTCCTGATAAAAGATCTCCACATCGGTCTTTCCCTTCAGATTGCTTCCCGCAGCAAACATGGAAGCAGCGTACGATTCCACTTCCACCCCGGCGATTTCAGCCAGATGGAGCGCCGCCCTCTTATCCACGTCGGTACAGGTCGGTGACCGGAACAGCAGCGTATCGGAAATGATGGCGCTGCACAGAAGACCGGCGATCCACGGTTCGATCTCCACACGGTTTTCCTGATACATCTGATAGACGATGGTGGCGGTACAGCCTACCGGCTGATTGCGGAAAAATACAGGCGCAATGGTTTCCACCGTTCCCAGTCTGTGGTGATCGATGATTTCCAGAATCTCGGCACTCTCCATGCCTTCCACCGCCTGGCTCTTCTCGTTGTGATCCACCAGGATGATGCGTTTGCCCTTGGCACCTAACAGGTTCCGGCGTGAAATCATGCCGCGGTATCTGCCGTTCTTATCGAGAATAGGGAAATCGCGGTGGCGTTTGCTCGCCATCACGTCCTTGATATCATCGATATAATCGTCCATTTCGAACGTAATCAATGCCTCTGTCTTCATAAAATAGCTGATCGGCATGCTCTGATTGACAAGGCGGGCAGCCGTAAAGGTATCATACGGTGTCGTCATAACCGTACATCCGTGCTCCTGCGCCAGCTTCTTAATCGTCATGGAGACAGCCGCGCCCTCGCACACGATGATGCAGGCAGCGTCCATCTCGATCGCGCAGAGCTGGGATTCGTACCGGTTCCCAAGAATGACCAAATCGCCCCTGGATATATAATACTCCATCATATCCGGATTAGCCGCCGCGATGAGAACCTTGCCCTCGCTGAAATACGATGTCTCATCCCCCACGATCATGGCCCCTTCCAGGGTCTCCACGATATTGGCGTACTGCGTATTGGCCTTGGATAAAATGCTGCTGTCATAGACGTTCATATAGGATTTTGCAATATCACCGACTGTGATAAGCCCCTCCAGCAGCCCTTCCTCCGTGACAGCCGGAATGGTGACGACGTTCGCCTCCTGCATGATATTCCATGCTTTCTTTAAGGAAAGGTTCTTCTTCACGCCCGCCGTCTCCCTGATCTCGATATCACGGACCTGCGTTTTGACGTTCTCGATAATTTCCGGGGCCTCCACATTGAAATGCTTTAAAACAAACTGTGTCTCTTCATTAACTGCCCCGGCCCGTCCCGGCTGGTAGTTCTCCCCCGTAACGCACCGTTTTAAGTTGGCATAACAGATGGCCGAACAGATGGAATCCGTGTCCGGATTCTTGTGGCCGATAACAATGGTTTTTCTGCTTATTTTCTCTCCCATGAAGCCTCCTTCTATTTTTCATAATCTGTTTACATGAAGTTCATATTTTATTCACATGTATTTTTTATACTAAATGCATAGGAAATCATTTATGCGAATTGATTATATCGTCAAATTGCACATAGATTTTTCATAATTGCCCCGGTTGCTCGTCGACCGGGGTCTCCTCATTTTTATGGGGATTTTTTGCGTAACAGGAAAGCGCCCCTGGGAAGGTACTTTTACTGCCCGCGTGTTCATTATAGCATAGAATTTCATGAAAATCACAGGAATTCCGCCATCTTCTTCGGATGGATGATGGATTGCAATATAGTATACCATATCCGTAAAAATTGTAAACATCCGGTAACTGTACAAATACAAAAAAGGCCGCTGCAAACGGAGACGGAAGCTCTGGGCTTCCTCATTTGCAGCGGCTTTTCTGACGCGTTAATGGAATGTATTCTATATTACAGATCGTGGTAAACCGGCTCCATCCTGGAAAAGGTGTTAAACGTCCGATATCCCATGTCCTTCAGCACCTGTTTTACCTCAGCGATGTGGTCACCGAGATGCACCGTCTCATGGGTATCGGAGCCAATCGTCAGAATGGTTCCTCCCAGTTCCCGGTAACGTCTCAATATGGCGCGGCTCGGCATCAGATCCTTCAGGCCGTATTTGAAGCTTGACGTATTGACTTCAATGCCCTTTCCGTCTGCGATCACCTGACGCAGAATCCGGTCCACCATTTCCATGATCCGGTCATCCGGATAGTCTCCGAAGCGGTCGTACCTCTTAATCATGTCTAAATGCCCCAATACGGAATATCCACTGTACTGCCGGACCACATCGTAGATCGCCTCGTAATAGGCCGTCTGATACTCTTCCTGGCTCTTTCCTTCCTGGAATTCATAATTCCAGAACTCCCGGTCTCCCACCTGATGATTGCTCAGGATGACAAACTCGAAGGGATACCGTTCAAAGTCACGGCGAAACAGAGGAATGGTGTGGCTCTGCACCCCGAATTCGATCCCCGCCTTTATGGCGATCCGGTCCCGGTACCTCTCCTTAAGTCTCTCCACTTCCTCGAAATACGCCTCATAGCCGCAGTTTAAATCCGTCTTCACGCCGTAATCCACGTGTTCTGTAAATGCAATCTCGTCGAGCCCAATGGCCACGGCTTTTTTCACCATGTCCTCCATGGGACATTCCGAATCATCGCTGTAATACGTATGTGTATGGTAATCCGCCAGCATGTCCTTCTCCTTTTATTCAGTACGGCTGCTGAGAGCCGCCTCTTCCGCCAGATCTTCCTCTGTAATCTCACGATCCTTATAGTAGTATTTCCTGTCATTTTCATTGATGGCACGAATCACGCGGCAGGGGCTGCCGACGGCCACCGAATCCGCGGGGATGTCCGCGGTAACGACGCTGCCCGCTCCGATTACACTGTTCTTCCCGATGGTCACGCCCGGACAGATGACAGCTCCGGCTCCGATCCAGCAGTTATCCCCGATCGTCACCGGATCCGCGTACATATAGCGGCGCATCTCCGGATTAACCGGATGGCCCACGGTAGCGATGGTCACCGCCGGCCCAAACAGCACCTGGCTGCCAATCGTGATCTTCCCGTCATCCACAAAGCTGCAGTTAAAGTTTACATAAGTACCATCTCCGATGGTGATATGAGTGCCATAGCAGCAGTAAAACGGCGGCTCAATCCATGCCTTCGTCTCCCTGCCGAAAAGCTCTGTCATAATCCGCGCCCTCTCCTGCGGATCGTCCGGTGACGACGCGTTAAATGCCGCCATCTGCACTTTACACCGTCTCCGCTCCTCAGGCATTCCCTCGCAGTCATCCGTAAACAGTTTTCCATCTGCAATACGTTCTCTCATCGTCATACAAGCTCCTCCCTGGTCAGGTTTCTGACCCACTGATATTTTTTATAATGGCGGTAGACCGCCGGAAGCTTCACAAATTCATCCAGGTTCAGCAGAAAATAAACCGCCAGCACCGGAAGCTTAAAGACAAAGGCCGCCAACAGGCCGATTGGAACGATAATCATCCACATCGTGACCGTGTCGCACAGGAAGCCGAATTTCGTGTCGCCTCCCGCGCAGAAGATTCCCGCCACCACCGTCATATTGGCCGACTTCGCAATCAGATAATACGCACACATAAACAGCATTCCATGCAGATACGCCTGTGCCTGTGGGCTTAAATTGGCGGCATACCGCATGATCCAGGGACTGAACGCCAGCAGGATGACGCCGGACACGGCTCCCATTACCAGTGACAGGCGGCCGAGCCGTCCGCCGTACTCCCTGGCCCGGACAAGGTTTCCGCTTCCCAGCTCATTTCCCACGATGATTCCGCTTCCGGAGCCGATGCCGATGCAAAGGCAGGAGATCAGGTTCTTCACGATTCCGGCGATGGAGTTGGCCGCCACGGCATCACTCCCCAGATGGCCCATAATCACGGTAAACATGGTAAAGCCGCAGCCCCACACCAGTTCATTGGCCATAACAGGGGAGGTGTATTTGACAAAATCTTTCCGCAGCACGGCGTGAGACTCTTTCAGAAGGCTCCAGTGAATCCGTACCACATCTTTCTTACAGTTTTCCCACATCGCCAGACCTAACTCTGCCGCCCTGGCAATCACGGTCGCAATGGCCGCGCCGCTGATTCCAAGCTTCGGAAACCCAAACAGTCCAAATATCAAAATACCATTCAGCAGAATATTTAAAACCATGGAGACCGAGCCAAACACCGTGCTCTTAAGCGTCCTGCCGCTGTTTCTCATGATACAGAGATAGATCTGGGAGATTCCCGCCAGCAGGTAAGACCAGCTGACAATCCTTAAGTATACGGCGCCCAGCGCGATCAGCGTTACATCGTTCGTAAAGATGCGCATCAGCGCCTGCGGGCAGAGGGCCGCCGCCGCGAAAAACAGGAACGAAATCACGAAGGAGTACTTGAGGACGATCGCCAGAATCTTTTCAACAGACAGCCGGTCATTCTTTCCCCAGTACTGCGCAGCCAGAATCGTCGTCCCGATGGTCAGGGCCGCCCAGAACAGGCTCAGGACAAACTGCACCTGCGCCGCCAGCGATACCGCCGATAAAGAATCCTGGTTCACCATACCGAGCATCATGGCGTCCGAAGCGCTGACCAGCGCCGACATCAGATTCTGAAACGCGATCGGCAGAACCAGAACGAATAAATTTTTGTAAAAGTGTTTGTCATTCTCTCTCATCAGAACTCCCCGTAAGCCGCCATCCACCGTGTGTGCCGCTAGTACTGCATTGCGTAATTAACTGTGATAAAACACCCGCTATCTACGCCAGAGCCGCGCCTGCAAAGCTAGCCGTAGGGTCCACTACGCCGTCGCTTTGCAGACACGCCTCTGACGCAGATATCAGGCATTTTATTCACAATTAATTACGCAATGCAGTACTAGGCTGTGGTCTGGCTTTGATTTATATTTTATAATTATATTACTTGATATACGGGTTCAATATCGGTATAATCGTTATATATTATAACAATCGTATTTTATGGTGAGAACAATGCTGAATAATGATGGAAAGATAAATGTTGATGTTATGCAGGACGCCTCTGAGATCGTCCGCTACGACGAAACAGGCATACCGCTCTACATACAGACAGGAGAATTGTCCCGGTATCCGGACAGGAAGGCACTGTGCCACTGGCACGATGACCTGGAGTTTATCAAGATTATCGATGGTGAGATGAACTATTATATCAATGGAAAGAATCTGGTATTGAAAGAACATGACGGGATCATGGTCAACACGAGGCAGATGCATTACGGCTCCTCCATCGACCAGAAGGACTGTTCCTTTCTCTGCATTCTCGTCCATCCCGCGCTGTTCTCGTCAAACAAGCTGATTTTCCGCAAATACCTGCTGCCGATTCTGGAGGACCGGGAAACAGAATATGTATATCTGGATTCCAGCTGCCCCGGCCATGCGTTTATTCTGGACAGTCTAACGGACATGACGGAACTAAAACGGCAGGGGGAGTATGGGTACGAGCTGGAGATTATCGGACTGTTTTATAGGGTATGGAAGAATCTTGCCCGGCAGTTTCAGGCCGGTAATCCTGCCGCACCGGGCAGTGAAGACATGGATACGAAGGTTCAGAAAGATATGGTTTCTTTTATTTACCAGCATTATACGGAGCGGCTGACGCTGTCGTCCATAGCGGCTTCCGGCGGAGTGTGCCGCAGCAAATGCTGCCAGATATTCAAAAAATACTTATGCCAGTCGCCGATCGATTTTCTGAATTCCTACCGGCTGGAGGTAAGTTCTCATCTCCTTAAGAAGACGGATAAGAGCATTACACAGATTGCAACAGAGTGCGGATTTAACCACTTAAGCTACTATTCTGAGCTGTTTACACGCCATTACGGATGTACGCCCAGACAGTTTCGCGGTCAGTATCGCGGTCAGCTTCCTGGCCGGCTTCCTGCAGACAGCTGACAAACCGGCTTGGGGGAAGGTAATATCTGCCGGGTTGTCAGCACAGTTCTATGCAGTTATTGTCACACGTGTTTAATAGGCGCTCCACCCCCCGTCAATCGTCAGCGTCTCACCGTTGATGAAGGAAGCGGCGTCTGACGCGAGGAATACTGCCGCAGTGGCAACCTCGTCCGCAGATCCGTTGCGGTGGCGTCCGGAATTACCGGTTACGGCCTTTGTCAAGCCGAGCTTGCTGGGCTCTCTCATACCGCTTCCGATGTTGCTCTCAATGGCACCCGGACACAGCGCGTTGCATCGGATTCCTGCGTCGGAATACATGAAGGCCACGTTCTTCGTCAGACCTACGACGGCAAACTTGGAGGTGGTGTACGCCAGACCGCCGCGGCCGGCGCAGAGACCGCTTAAGGAAGCCGTATTGATGATCGTTCCCTCACGTTTCTCCTTAAGGAAATACTGGACCGCCTTCCTGCATGCATACATGACGCTGTTTAAGTTGATATTCATAATCCTTTCCCATACATCGTCCGGCATTTCCGCAATGGGAAGAAGGTTATCCAAAATTCCGGCGTTGTTGATGACCACGTCCACTTTTCCAAAGGCTTCGACGGTATAATCAATCATCGCCTCCACTTCCTCTTTGCTGGATACGTTCACCTTAAGAATCTTAAGCTTATCGCCGTACTCCGGTTCCAGCTCTTCTAAAAGCGCCTTCAGGCTCGCTTCATTGATGTCCGCAGCCACTACGGAAGCGCCCTCCGCCAGGTAACGTTCCACCATAGATTTTCCAATTCCGGAACCTCCGCCAGTGATTATAGCTGCTTTCCCCTTTAATGCCCCGATCATACATCTCGTCATACTGAACTACCTCCTCTAAACTGATCTGACCCTGTCAGAATTTTGACTCAGTATAAAATAATTTTAGAAGAGTGTCAATATGGCCTGATTTTTCGTCTATTTTTTGACAAATCCATTTAAAAGGCGGAGCAGTCGATGACTTTTCCATGTTTTCGGCAGAGGACCATAATCCGCATAATAAGAGAAAACTGCATTCTTCCGCCGTAGCAGTCCGTAGATTCATTTTCCTTCAGAAGCCGGTCCCACAGCCGTTCCACACGGCATTTATACTCCTGATCCAGGCGGTAAACAGATGGATTCTCTTCAAATACCGGCACTGGACGGTGGTAGGGCGGGATTGCAAACAGAAACAGCATGGCACCCATGTTCATCACACACTCTTCCCCCTCCAGCACACATCCCTCATCTGCCTGGGCCTTCCAGACGTGATATGGATAGAGAATAAACACCATCCCCGGCTCCAGCGGATAAACCCGGTTGTTCAAAACCATGCGCCCTTTTCCTCTCCGTATGGAAAGTACGGTCACGTCCTCCCTGTTCTCGAAGGCCCCCTCCCCGTTTAAACGAAAGGCGCGCGCCTTCAGTCTCTCCGGCAGCAATTCCGGCGAAAAATACTGTTTTCCCCGAAATCCGGAGTCTTCTCTCGTCTCCAGTGAACATTCCATGTTATTTCCCTCCCGTTGCATTATCTGCGGTTAAACCCGTCATGTATGGAAAAGCGCCGGTACTCTCCGGGCGTCATGCCATGGCGCTCCGAAAAAATCCGGATGAACGTATGGGAACTGTTATAGCCGCACGCAAACGCGATATCCACCACCGGCATCCGGCTGTTTTCCAGCAGCGATTCCGAATACGTCATTCGCAGCTCTGTCAGAATACCGCTGTGATCCAGACCAAAGTTCTCCTTTAACAGGGGATTTACAGAGCTTTTCTCCAGATACAGGGCCTTTGCCGTGTCCTGTGTGGTCAGTGGTTCACGGTAATGGCCAAACAGATAATTCAGGATCAGCAGCGCGCGCGTATCGATATGGGCCGCCTCTTTCCCCGCCTCCGGCAGGACGGCCTTCTGGTACTCCTGGGGCGTCATCCCCATCACCTGCTTAAAGGACCGGTAAAAGGAGGTCTCCGAATGGTATCCGACGTAACGTGCGATGTACTGCATCGTCAGTCCGCCGAAATGCATCATATCGCAGGCCCGGTCCACCCTTGCCCGGTTTAGAAGGCCTGCGAAGTTCAGACCTGCCACAAGGCTTAGCTGACAGCTGACCTGCCGCACCGTTACTCCATAGACGGCTGCCAGCTTTTCCCTCGTCAGATTCTCGTTGCTGTAGGTGAAAATATGCTGGAGCAGCTTCCAGGCCAGACTTCGCTCAAACGGCTTCCCCTGTCCCTCCTGCTGCTCAGACTCCCTCGCTGAATAGCGGAGAAACAGCGTGACGATCTCCAGAAACAGGGAGTATCCCTGCACAATATCCGCGGCCCCACTCCCGGAGCCTTCTTCCATCAACTCTTCCATCAGCGACCTGACATCGTCTGCATCTTCCCCATACAGTCTCACCACCGGAGAGTTTTCCGTCAGGACAGTCATCGTGATCTTCAAGCTGTTCCGATAGGTGACGTAGGAAGCCGAAGCATAGTCAAACGGACAGCAGAGCAGCTCCAGCGCCTTCCCCCACTCCGGTTCAAACTGGTAGATATGGTATGTGTGAAGCCAGCCGAAGCTCCCTTTTCCAAGCTCCAGCTTCACGCCATTTACGTGGAGGGTTCCGCTGCCGGAGGCCACATAAAAGAGCAGCGCCCCACACGCAAAAACGGCCGGGGTCTTCTCTGTGACCACTCGTTTTTCAGGTTTAAATCCATAATCCATACCGGGCCTCCTCTTTTCCACTTTATCGTCATTCCAGACTGGAGTTTTCCACTTTGTAAGTGTTTTTCCACTTTTTATACATATCATTTTACTTAAAAAGATCTTCTATGTCCATACTTATGTAATTTTTTCCGGCTTTTCCTTTCTGTCCGTTAACAATAAAACAAGATCGTCCATTAATTATCTAAAAGATTTTATGGTGTTGACTTTTAGATTGCAGGATGCTATCCTAATATTAGAGTGCATTATGCAATCAAAAGAGGAGGAGCAACATGCTGCAGCAGGTATCTGATTTCGAATTGGAACTGATGAAAATTATTTGGGAGAATGGAGGAACCGCCCTCTACGCGGAAATTGTCGAAAAGCTGGACAGCAAAGGAATGTCAACCACCAAGAACACCATCATCTCCCTGCTTCTGCGCCTGATTGAAAAGGGCTTTTTAAAAACGAATAAGATCGGACGCCGGAACAGATACACCGCCCTTGTTTCCGAGGCGGAGTACCAGGCAGCCCAGACAGAAACATTTCTCGATAAGATCTATGAGGGAGACGCAAAAGGGCTGATCTCCACGCTGATCCAGAAGGAACTGATTTCCGCCGATGACTATGAGGAATTAAAAAATCACTGGAAAGGCGGTGATAATAAGGAATGAACGAGCTGCTAAAAACAATCCTTTCCCTGTCTCTCTCCGGGTCATTGCTGATTCTTATTTTTCTGCTTTGCAGGCCCATTGTCCGAGACCGGTTAAGCAAACAATGGCAGTATTATATCTGGCTGGTTGTCATTTTCCGTCTGCTGCTTCCCTTTACGCCGGAAGCCAGTCTTGTGGGAAATCTGTTTCAGCATGTTGGTGCTGCGGCGGTTTTGACGGATGCGGACTCGTATGCGGAACCGAATGATATGAAACTGGACAAAGCTGAGTCTGACGATCATGACCGCCCCGCCGCGGAACAGCCTGGTGCAGGCGGTGGGAATTATGCGGGGCTAAAACAGGAGACACGGCCGGGCATATTCCACATGGCGGCCCAAAATGCAGCAGCCCTGTGTTTATCAATCTGGCTGATTGTTGCTGTCGGACTATTGATCCGGAAAGTAACCATCTATCAGAGTTTTGTAAAGTATATCAATGCCGGACGGGTTGAGATTTCCGATATGGCGCTCTGGGAGCAGATAGGAAGTCTGATCGAGCAAACAGGCGTAAGAGGTGCTGTCGGGCTATACACAAACAGCCTGATCTCGTCCCCGCTCTTAATCGGTTTCTTCCGGCCATGTATCATGCTGCCGTCTGCAGAACTTCCGGATTCCGATTTTCAGTATACCATCCTGCATGAATTGACCCATTACAAGCGGAGGGATATGTTCTACAAATGGCTGGTGCAGATTTCAATCTGCCTCCACTGGTTTAATCCTCTGGTCTATCTGATGGGCCGGGAGATTAACCGCGCCTGTGAATTTTCCTGTGATGAAGCAGTCATAAAATCACTGGATAAGGACGGACGGCGGGCTTATGGGGATACCCTGCTAAACGCTGTAAATCTGGGCGGTACCTACAAGGATTCTCTGGCTTCTGTGACACTCAACAGGAGCGCAGAACTATTAAAAGAAAGGCTTGACGCAATTATGCATTATAGAAAAAAATCAAAAGCCACGGCTGTGATCACCGGCATACTGACGCTGGCATTACTCTATGGCGCATCTTTTACAGGAGCGTATGCCGCCGATCTCCATGGCGCTTCGCCTGCGCAGCTCAACACACAGGGCACTGCGGCCCCCGATGTACCGATCACTGATTCGGCAGAAGATGTGAGCCGCCTGACAAAGGAACTCGTTTCCGACGACATTTTAAGCATGATAACCACCTGTAATCCCGGAATCTGGTATGTAATAGAAGGAACAGAGTATCAGTATATTTATTACAGCGGTTTACCGCATAATTACGCCTATCAGCCCCAGTCAGATGCAAATGGCCTAAGCGTCAGTGTGTTTGATATGGGTAAGGGAAACGTAGATTATGTGCTTATTGCAGTTCCGCGCAACGTAAAATTAACCATTTTCTATAACTCCAGGGAGGTCAGCTATACGGAAAAGACAAAGCAGTTTGTTGACGGTTCTGACTCAGCTATTACCGGCGGCCCCTATCTTACCGTAGATTCATGTAGTATTCAGTATGAGGATGCTCCTTACAGATGGCCGTTTGTCAGGCTGATCGTAACAAACAATTCCGACCGCACCATCAGCCGCTGTGACGTTGGTCTCCTGGCTTATGATAAGGACGGCCAGCCATTAGAGCTTTACTGGGATGCCCGAAATGTGGCGAAAAACGGCGAGGTTGGCAGTATTGGTTTTAGTACAGACGGTACAGATTACGGAATCGTTACGGGTATCGAGCCAAATTCCCCCAAATCTTATCAATGGCTGACTTCGGGATGCTACGAAAGCATTGCCCCCGGTAAATCGAGTGAAACGGATGGACTGCACTTATTTGACGGCTGGTGGGATCAGCCCGGCCATATACACAAAGTTAGTTATCTCCTTGCCTGTGTGAAACAGATTACCTTTGAAGATGGAACCGTATGGAATAATCCGGAGTATGAAAACTGGTATACCACGTATCAGGGAGTGCCGGTTGACCTAGACGTTGCGAAATCCTATTATGACTGAAGAAGTTTTGGGGATGGACTTTTTGGGATGGAGTTTTTGGAATGGAGTTATGGGGATCTAACCGAATGAAAGCCAAAGAATTGCTGCTATCCTGAGGAAGTGCAGTAAAAAACAGCGCCCGAAGTTACTTGCTTCGGGCGCTGTTGAATATTCATTATAGTTTCTTATGCCTTCCACAATCCATGAAGATTGCAGTATGCATATACTTCTAAGACCTCGTCGTCCTCGCTGATCATAAACTCTGCCTGAGGCTCCTGGCCCGGTTTCAGTTCTTTTCTCTGGTTGCCCTGCTTTGTCGCCAGCGCGATCCATTCGATATAGTGCTCTTCAAGCATCGGGTGCTTGGCAGAACCTACCGTTACGGTCACCTTCTGACCGTCTGTATGTATCACAGGGACATGCTTCTCAACCGCAGCATCCGTGGTATTAGGAACCAGCTCCTTCATGACATCTCCGCAACAGACTACGGGAACGCCGCTGCTCTTTACATATGCGATAATATTGCCGCAGTGGTTACAAACATAAAATTTCATAACAATACCCCTTTCTTTATGTACTATCTATAGTTTGAGTTTACCACGTTTATTCCTGATTTTAAAGTCCAAACGGCCATATTAACGAAAAATTAGCAAATTAATCCAATATCTGTCTGGCCGCCCCATAAATTCCGGCATCATTGCCCAGGGTCGCCAGTACGATTCCACTCTTATTCTTGGAGATCGGAGTATACTTATCGTAATGCTTATAAATGGTATCGATCAGGAATTGTCCTGCCTTTGACACACCACCGCCCAGTACAAACACCTCCGGGTCCACTACCATGGAGATCTGTGCCAGTGCGAGGCCCAGATAGTGGCCTACCACTTCCATCGTCTCCAGTGCCAGCGCATCGCCGGCTTTTGCGGCATCCAGCACATCCTTCGCCGTGATATCGTCGCCGAACTCCCTCATGGCAGACGGGGCATCCGATGCGGCCATCTTTCTTCTGGCCTCCCGCGCGATGCCTGTGGCGCTGGAAATCTGCTCTACACAGCCTACGCCGCCGCAGTTGCAGCTCTCTGTCTCTTCGTCACGGATATGGATGTGGCCGATCTCTCCAGCCAGTCCATGCTTGCCTGCAATAATCTTCTGGCCGATGATAACGCCTCCGCCAACGCCGGTTCCCAGCGTTACCATTACGATATCATCGAATCCTTTTCCGCCGCCCTGCCACATCTCGCCGAGGGCCGCCACGTTGGCGTCATTGCCGCTCTTTACCGGCAGACCGCCCAGGAGTGCGCTAAGCTCTTTTCCCGGATTCACGTTGTGCCAGCCTAAGTTTACGCATACCTCGACAGAGCCGTCCGGCATAACCGGTCCCGGTACGCCCAGTCCTGCGCCGACTACCTCTTCCATTGGAATCTGCTTCTCTTCCAGGGTCTTTAAAATGGAGGCCGCCACATCACCGATGATATACTTTCCGCCCTCTTCTTTTCTGGTGGGGACTTCCCACTTCAGCAGAAGATCGCCTGTAGTCTCAAATAATCCGATCTTTACACTGGTTCCGCCTACATCAATGCCAATACATTTCTTTCCCATTTTGAACTATACTCCTTTTTCCCTTTCGTATTATCCGACGGCGCTGTCACCTTTATAAGGATCTGGCAACCTCGGCCACATGATCGGCGGTGAAGCCGAAATGCTCAAACAACTGGTTTGCCGGGCCGCTGGCCCCGAATCCGGTCATGGTCACACAGGCTCCGTCCAGTCCAACGTATCTGCCCCATCCGAAGTCGCTTAAGGCTTCTACGGCTACACGTTTCCGAACAGACTTCGGAAGTACGGATTCTTTATATTCCGAGGACTGCTCCTCGAACAAGTCCATACACGGCATGGAAACGACACGGACCTTTCTGTCTGCAAGAAGCTTCTTCGCATTGACAGCCAGCTCTACCTCGGAACCGCTGGCAATGAAAATCAGATCCGGCGTTCCTTCACAGTCGTCGATCACATAGCCGCCCTTTAACGCCTCTCTGCTGCTGCCTTCCATCGGTGTTAAATTCTGTCTCGTCAGAACCAGCGCCGTAGGTGTCTTTTTGGAGGTCAGCGCGGAATACCATGCGCACTCGGTCTCGGTCTCATCACAGGGACGGAACACATGGAAATTCGGCATGGCGCGAAGCATGGCCATCTGCTCGATCGGCTCATGGGTCGGCCCATCCTCGCCGACGCCAATGCTGTCATGCGTAAATATATAGGTCAGCGGTACTCCCATCAGCGAGGAAAGACGCGCCATGGGCTTTGTATAATCACTGAATACGAAGAAGGTAGCGATAAAGACGCGCAGTCCTCCATGAAGCATCATTCCGTTGCCGATCGCGGTCATCGCCAGCTCACGGACACCGAAGTGCAGGTTGCGTCCGCCGCGGTTCTCCCTGGAGTAGTCTCCCATATCCGACATATTCGTCTTGTTGGAAGGCGCTAAGTCGGCGGATCCACCGATCAGATTCGGCATACAGGTCTTAATCTTATTTAAAATCTTTCCGGAAATATTTCTTGTGGCATCGGCTTTCTCCGGTTTGCTCCAGAAATCAGCACACGCCTCAATGGCTTTTTCGCCTGCGTTCTCATCGTGATAAGCATTCCACAGCGCCTCCATCTCCGGATATTCTTCGCAGTATGCTGCAAACATTACGTTCCATGCGGCTTCCGTCTCGGCCTTCTCTTCCGCAAGGTGAGCGTAGTGCTCATATACCTCGTCCGGTACGTAGAACGGTTCCATAGATGGCCAGCCTAAGTTCTCCTTCATCGCCAGCACATTCTCTTCTCCCAGAGGCTCGCCGTGAGCGCTTGCCTTGCCCTGCTTGGCCGGGCATCCGAAGCCGATCTGCGTCTTAATGGTGATGAAAGACGGATGCTCGGTGTCTTCTTTTGCCTCCTCGATGGCTTGTCCGATTGCTTCCAGATCATTGCCGTCTTCCACGGTGATCGTCTGGAAACCGAACGCTTCCATGCGTTTCTGGACATTCTCGGTAAATGCGATATCCGTACTTCCCTCGATAGAAATTTTATTGGAATCATAGAGGACGATCAGTTTGGACAGTCCCAGTGTTCCTGCCAGTGAGAACGCCTCGGAGGAAATCCCCTCCATCATGCAGCCGTCGCCGCCCAGCACGAATGTATAGTGATCGACTACCGGATACTCCTCCTTATTAAAGACCTCTGCCAGATGAGTCTCTGCAGCCGCCATACCAACAGCCATAGCCATACCGGCTCCCAGCGGTCCTGTGGTTGCTTCGATGCCGACCGTATGGCCATACTCCGGATGTCCCGGTGTCAGGGAACCCAGCTGTCTGAAATTCATGATATCTTCTTTTGATAAATCTCCATAACCGAATAAATGGAGCAGGGAATACAGAAGCATGGAGCCGTGGCCGCCGGATAAGATAAAGCGGTCCCGGTTGGCCCAGTTCGGGTCTGCCGGATTGTGGTTCATGTGATTTGCCCATAACTCATAGGCGGCCGAAGCGCAGCCCAGCGGAAGACCGGGATGACCGGATTTCGCTTTCTGTATGGCATCGGCGGAAAGGACGCGAATTGCATTGACTGACATGGTTTCGATCTTACTCATTGGTATTAATCCTCCTGGTCTATTGTAATCTTATCTCTTTCATGTTCTGAGGCCCGGTAACCAGCAGTGTGTTTGGATATCTGCCGTTCCGGATCTTGGATACGGGAAAATCAAATGTTCCTTCAAACTTCAGTCTTCCGGACATATTATAAACCCTGCAAGAATCTTCATTATACAAAATTACATGCTCTCCGTCAATATCGGCCTGGGTGTACTGATAATGAAACGCCTCCGAAAATACGAGGGTCCCGTCGGGATTGTAGACGTTCATCCGGTCCGGGTTCTCGCCATCCGTGTTATTTACAATGATCCCCACATACTTGTCCGAGTAAAAGACGGATCTGATCTCCTCCTCCACCACAACCTGCTTAAGCAGCTCCGGCGACAGCGCGTTCTTTGTCGAATAGAAGGATACGCTGTTATCTGCAAATGCACAGGAATACGTGTCGTCGAGGAAATGTACCCGCGCCACAAGGGACGACTCATAGGGCTCGTCAAATCCGCCCACCACCCGGTCTGGTACGCTCTTTCCGATTTCCGCAAAATTGTGGAATGCGACACGGCCATTAAGCGCCCCGTTCTTCAAGTAAGCATACGCGCCTATCAGCTGTGTTCCGTCAGGGGAAAGGCTGATATCCACCGGGTATCCGGTTTCGCCGTTTAACAGCGCCTTAATCTTTACGTCCAGGACATTGCCGTCGTTCTTATAAAAATAGATATAGTTCGAGGTGGAATCTTCCAGAACCGCGGCGACAACGCCGTGGGCCGAGATTGTGGCTTTGATGATCGGAAGCAGTGTGGTTGCCGTCCCTGTAGGACCCGACTTGTCAAATATATAGATGCTGTTGCCCTGCTGGTCCGCCACTGCCGCGTAATTGCCGTTCACACAGGCCGTGGGGGACTTCATCTCAAAGCTCTGCACCCAGATTTCTTTTCCCTGATTATCGATGTAGGAAGCGCCATCCTTGCTGTATTTCAAGACGTTTCCGCCAAAATCCATATAGCCGACGAAGCTGCCTTCCTTCATCTCTTTTTCCCACACGACGTCATAGCTCGTATACTGGTAATACCGGAAATACTGAAACAGGCCAATACCGGCCGCAATTAAGATCACACCAATAATCAGGAAAATCCTGAGCCGTTTCAGTTTGACACGTTTTCGGGCCTTCCGGACGATTTCCTCACTGTCTTCTTCCTGAGGGGCAGGTGATGGAACGATCTGCCGTCTCAGCTGTCTTTTTTTAATTTCTCTGTTCATAGAGTCTAAATCACTCATTATGTTTTCTCCTAAAAAATGCCGTAAGTGGTTTGATTGTAGTATACATCATTTCCAGGAGAAACGCATTATTTTTTTCTTTCCGCGAGACCGCAAATTTTAAGGAAGCAGAAGCTGCTGGCCGGATACGATCTTATTTTCGTCCTCCAGTCCGTTTAACTCGCAGATTTCCTTTAATTTATTTACATCGTGATATTCTGAAATACAGATCCCATACAGTGTCTCTCCATCCTGAACTACGTGCACTCTCTGGGTACCTCCGGCCGCCGCCTGGGAGGTGCCGCCATTCTCCGCCGGCTTGCTTCCCGTATCGCTTCCGCTCTTTTGGCCGTCCCCGGTCTGCCCGCTTGCCGTGTTTCCGGCTGAACTCTGGCCGTCAGAACTGTTCTCCTGAGACGCGCCCTTATTTCCACCCGGCGTCTGTGCATTCTCCTGGCCGCCGTTGCCAGCCGCGTTTCCGGATGCATTTTCTGCGGCGCCGTTCTGGCTGTCGCCAGCATTTTGGCCGCTTCCGCCCGCTTGATTATCGCCGCCGTTCTGTCCATTTCCGGCCGCCTGGCCATCGCCGCCGTTCTGGCTGACCGGCTGCGTCTCCGACATGGTTTCCTTTGTCACGGCAGCCGTCGTCGGATAGACTCCGCCCTCCGCTTCTTCCACCACCACATGGGACTCTGGCTTATCCTTCCCCGCCGCATTATCCTTCCCCATCAGGGCAGACTCCACCCGTTCCGGTATGGCCGACGCAATGACGCTCTCCATCTCCTGCATCCGCTCATAATTATTAAACATGACGATTCCGCCTGCCAGAATCACGATGGACATTGCCATGCACATACCACGTAAAAGCCCAAGAGTCTGGTGCCTGTCCGTCACCTCGTCCTTGTGCTCATCCATCCGCTTTCTGAATTCCTGAATAACCTTCTCATCCGATCCGGACTCAATTCTCTTTACATCCTTCCGGAGAACCATATAGTCCTGCATCATCTGGTTTCTTTCATAGTAAATACTGTAGCCGCAAAGCTTATAGAATCCGTCCTCTGACGTTATGTAAACCGATTCATCTCCTTCCGCACCACTGCTCAAATACATCAGCTTATTGGGTCCCTGAAAATACTGGACATGCTGCTTCCAGTAATTGAGAGGACTTAAATCATTTCCGGGCGCTCCGCACAGAAACCAGCCCTGGATGGACCGTTTCGGAAACAGCTGCTCCACACTCTGATACGCCTTTTTCCACGCGAGCTCTGAAAAGACCACTTTCTGGCCCTGTTCCGTCACATCTTCCATTTCCATGGCGCCGTCGATAAAGATATACGGCGTCCCATCATTCATTTCCACGCTTCCGAGCAGTAGGCCGACCCGTAGGTCCTGTCCACCCGCCGGATACAGACGTCTCAAATACGTATTCACGTAGTCTTCCACATACAATTTTACGATCTGGTCACGCTCCCCGATCTGCCGTATATTCTTCGGCAGCTTCGGGAACGGATTGTACAATTCTCCCATAGGCTCACCCCGCTATTCATTTTAATCCAATGAATCATAGCACAGGATGAGCGCAAAACCTGTCAAAGGAGGGAAGCGTTTTCCCATAACTTTTCGACAAGATAAATGCTTCTGCTGATACAGTCCGCCATCCGCATGACGACAGACAGCCGGATGCTCTGAAGCATTAAAGGATCGAAGCTGCCGCAGCTTCCGACAATACCCGTAATAAAAATGTCGCCTACCGCCTTCAGCTCCTTGCTGACTCCAAGCCCGGGCTTCAGCGATCCCTTCCCAAGGGTCACATAACCGATGTGCTCGATGTTCCCCACCGAGGCATCCACCGCCACTACCACATGATCCGGATACTGAAATTTCAAAATAGCCTGGTAGGTCTCTAAATTCATGGCATGGACGGGGCGTTCCAGCGTTCCCAGAATCTCCACCCGCTCAAGTCGCTTTTCCTTCAGCTTGTACCCAATTAACGGTCCCAGACTGTCTCCCGTGGAGCGGTCGGTGCCGATACAAAGGAACACAACCCCCGCCGTCTTTCCGTTTTCCTGTTCCGTACATATCAAATCATAAAGCCTCGAAGCAAACTCTTCCGCCTCGAAGGACTGTTTTGTATCATAATAATAAACTTCCCGATTGCCGCGGATTGCGATGCGTTCCCATAATCTCATAATATCCTGCCTTGCTGTCCTTCTTGTTCTCTGTTCTATTATAAGCCGCGATTTCAGGAATTATTCACGATACGAAAGAAGCGTTCACACCCTTTTTATTCAGGGCGTGAACGCTTCCTCCTTGAAATGCACACTGCGCGCCAGTTTCAGCGCATCTTCTTTTTTATACAGGTCTCCATTTAAATAAATGGCGTACATTACATCGCTGTCCGGGCGGGCAAAAAATACATACCACATGCGGGAGGTCTGATTTTCCTCCGGAATCGGTCCATACCGTTTTTCTGCTTCTTCAAGGGATGAGGGCGTATAAAGATCATGACACAGGGGTTCCAGCAGCGCTGGCACCTCACAGTCTTCCACGGAAACCAGCTCTCCCCAGTAGGTTGTGTGATTCCACGGAATTGCCGTCTCCATCAGGCTTCCGGTATCGAAGCGCCTATACAGGTAATCGGCATTCCACCGGATTATTCCGCCGGCAGCCAGCCACGCATCGGGCACCGAATCCCGGTCCACGTACCGTCCCAGTTCTTCCAGACGCGCCTTCTGGTCCTCGTCCTCCGTCAGGAACAGGCTGCCGCCGCCCCCATCTCCCAGATCCGCTTGGTAGCCGCTGTCCGTCAGTCCCTCCTGGAGCCGGTACGTCACATAATCGGCCATGGAGGCATGTGTTTCGAAAAATACTTTCGTTTCTTCTCCCCCGGCAAGAACCATGCCATAGTGCTCCACCGCCTCCGGCGTCTGATAAATGTTCAGCCATTCCCCGGTAGGTTCCCGTATGACAGAGGCGTAATCCAGGCTGCCATCCTCCTTTAAGACACTCACCAGAAGCCGGTACGTCTCACCACGATACGAAAATGTATATTGGTTGACATAATTCAATTCCGCCTCAGTTTCATTCTCCTTATCCTCAGAAGGGATTTCCGGCCACCATTTGCGGATCGCCTCCAACAGATTCTGATCCTTTGGCAGCTCAGACAGCGCCACAATTTCGGCCATACCCGGAACAGAGTCCACGGTCGCCTCTGTACGTTCTTCCCGGATCCCATCCTTTCGAACCTCATCCGGAACCCAGATTCCGTCCGCGCCATACGGCTGAACCATGGTGAGTTCCACGCTGTCTCCCTTTTCGAAGGTATAGGTCACTACCGTCTCTCCATCAGCTGCAGCCGCCGTTCCCATGCCGGAATGCAGATTCAGGAGTATTTCCGCCGCCGTCTCCGGTTTCAATAAGCCCTCATAAAATGGATCGCCCTGCGCGTTTCTGTTCAGGCCTTCCCCCAGGCCATTAGTCCTGTAGTCCATGCCTCCGCCGGTCAATGCCTCCCCGTATGCCTCACGGAATTCCTGAGCCGTAGTAACCTGATCGTACGTGTGGAATTCCTGCTGGTCTGCGTACCAGCTATCGCCATTCTTCACCCATGTAAGCTTCTCTTTCCAGACCCAGCGGTGGGGATCGGAGGTCATGGCGTAATAGGTGACTTCCGCATTTCTGCCGTCCACCTCTATATCGTAGACGCTGTCCATAGGCCAGGGGCTGGACATACCAAAGCTGATAACAGCATCGTCTTTCTCTGACTGCACCATCTCCATGTCGTAGAAATCGTCACGGTGGTCTGGATTGTACATGGCATACAGCTCTTTTCCGTTCCGTCCGCAAAATGCTTCCGCCCACAGAACCGTCTGTTCCCGAATCTCAGGGTTCTCAGCGCCCTTCGCACCGCCGCCATTCCCCATTTTCCCGGTAAAAGTACAGACGATCAGAACTATGGCCGCCGCCGCGATCACCAAAGCGGTGACCGGCCCCGTCTTCGGATGGTGAGCCAGCGTCCAGATCCGCTCCTTCATGGACTTCTTGCCATTTCCGATATCGGAGGCTGTGCTCAGAAAATTCCACGGCGTCCTTCTGCCTGCTGCCATGGCGATCAGCGTCCTCCCATAGGCGAACCGCTCTGCCTCTCCCAGCCGCCGGACAGCCGCCTCGTCGCAGGAAAGCTCACAGTCCCGCTTCGATAAATAGCCTGCCAGCCAGACGAAGGGATTGATCCAGTAACAGCACAGCAGGACACAGCGGAGCCACCCCCAAATATGGTCGCGGTGGCCGGCATGACACGCCTCATGAACCACCACATGACGGGCGGCCTCCGGATCATTCTGAAGCCGTTCCGGCAGATAGATCCCCTTCTTCCCAAAATACACAAAATAACAGGGTGTCGGAATGTCCCCAGCCCAGTATACCGGCACGGCCGACCACGCCGGAACCGGGCCTTCGTACGGCGTCCTCTGCTTCATGAGACGCTTCCCCATATGGATATGTACGACGGAAAGCCATAGAAACAGCAGGATGCTTCCTGCAATCCAGATACCGAGAAAGAGAACAATCCATCCGGACAGCCCCGCCTGCTCCGCCCCGGATATGAGAGATGTACCGGGATTGGCCGCGGCATTCTCCAGTCCGGCGTGCACGGCGCCTAACTGACCGGGATTAACCGGAACCGCGCCGGAAGGCACTGTGACAGCGTGAGCCCGGACCGCCAGACGGTCGGCCAGCGGCGCCGCCGCATTCATGATACTCCACGGACTCTGCAGGCTTCCAAACCACCGGATCACCGGGTAGAAACACGGCAGAGCCAGACGCGCCGCTGCGATTCCCCAAAGGCCGTACTGCACGGTCGGCCTGATTCTCCCTTTGAACAGGATGCGGATCGCGCACAGCATGAGGATGATGACAGATGAGGTAATCAGAGTCTCAGCCATTCGTCTCCTCCTCCGCCTTCTGTAATATATCATAGAGCTCCTCAATATCCGACTTCGAGAGGGAACCGGAATTCACCATGGCGTCCACCATCATGGTCACACTCCCCTCGTAAACGCGTTCCAGAAACCCTTTCGTCTCCTCCAGCACCGTATCTTCCCGGTCGACTGCCGGATAAAACTGCTTCGCACGTCCTCCAGCCTCATGGATCACGGCTCCCTTTGCCTCCAATCGGTTCAACATGGTGATAATTACGTTTTTTCCCCAGTCCGTTTCCTCCTTCAGTTCCTTTGTAAGCTGCATGATGGTCTTGGGCGGCTGCTTCCACAGCGCATTCATGACCTTCCATTCTCCGTCTGACAGAGCGATTCTTCCCATATCCGTTCCTTCTTTCCGTTGCCATGTATTGGTATACATTTGTATACCTTTATTGTATACTGGAAGGGCGCCATACGTCAAGAGGATACTTCTTAACAATTCTTACATTTCTAAATCTTATCAAAAAAGAAAGAGCCCGGCAGAAACCGGACTCCCATACTCTCTTATTCTATTTTCCCCACGCTTCCACGCGTCACCAGCGTCACCTGGTATTCCACCTTTTTAATCAGCTTCCGCTTTCCTTCGATCCGTTCCTCCAGAATCTCCACCGCTTCCCGCCCCATGGCATCCGTATGGACATCGACCGTGGTCAGGGCCGGGAACGAAAATTCGCCGGAGCTGTCCCCGTTTATGGAAATCACCGATACGCTGTCCGGCACGGAGATTCCTTCCTCATTCAGCGCCTTGATCACTCCGATGGCAATCGGATCATTGGATACGAAAAATGCATCCGGAACCGCCTTCTTCTCGCGGAGCCAGCGTTTCATCATCTGGTAACCGCTCTCCACGCCGTGTTCCCCGACCATGGAACCGGCAAAATGAAGCTGCTTCTGCTCGGCCATGAACTTCTTAAAATAAGAAAACTTGCTGAACTCCTCCGGTGTATCCTCGCTGTCATACCCGCCGAGATAGGCAATATCCTTAAGTCCCATGGCAGCCAGATGCCCCATGGCCTTATAAACACAGTCCTTAATGCTGTAAGAGATCCAGTCCATGCGGTCCGGGTAGTAATTCACCTTGCCCACAAACACCATACAGCCGGTCCTCACCGCGGTACAGATTGTATCCACCTCTTTCCGGTCGAAATTCCCCACGACCAGCGCTCCGTCGATCTGTCGGTCAAACGAATCCAGGAAGGAATAAGGGACAAATGTGAACCCGATATTCTTCTGATAGCACGTTTCCTCGACGGCACTCCTGATCGAGAAATAGAACGCGTTATCAATCTGGTTCATGAAATGTGTGTCCTTATGAACGATCGCAATGTTCCGGCATCGTTTTAATTTCTTCTCCTGTTTCATCTTATACTGGAGTTCTTCCGCTACGGAAAAGATCTTTTCCTTCGTCTCCTCTGTAATAGAAAGCGTCGGATCTTCCCTCAGCGCTCTGGAAACCGTAGACTTGGCCACGCCGGCCTTCTCCGCAATATCCAATAATGTTGCCACACACATCACCCCTTCCTTCACCTGTTTTTACTATTTTTTATCATATCAGAATCATCACTATACGTCAATCACGCGGTCTCCTGTGGTTTGCTGTTTTATGCGTATTTTTGTTACAGCTCACAGCCTTCGCTGTTCCGTCCGCTCTGTCGTCCTGCACTTCCCAGTCTGCGCGCCATTTCCGGATAATCGGCTTCAAACATGGTTACGCCGCATGCGTATGCCCGTTCCATCCATTTTTCTTCCCTTAATATAGCGCCGCTCACATAATATCCGTGTGCCTTGAGTCCGTCTATCATGTCCGGTGTTATATTATAGATATACGTTAAATAGACCATCGCATCCATGGACTTCATAAGCTCCACAGGGTCCTCCGGGATAAAGGGAACGATCAGGCCGATCTCCACCTCCGGATCCAGCTGCTTCATCCGTTTAAGGACCTGATAATCCGGACCGAATACGAATACACGCTTCTTCATGCCTGTTTTCTCCAGAACAGGAACCATGGCCTCCAGCAGACGGAAGTTTACTTCCTGCATATCCAGGGGAACTGTCTTAATCTCCAGCGCGAACCACGCTTCTCTTTCGCTGCCCCATCTCATGGCCTCCTCAAAGGTGCAGAGGCCCGGACAGTTCTCCCGCAGCCTGTCCAGCGTATGCTCGTGAACGTATCCGTGCAAAGCGGTCCGTTTCTCCAGAGCGGTATCGTGATAGACCACGGGCACACCGTCCCTCGTCAGCTGAATATCAATTTCCAGGTAATCCGCGCCCGACAGCAGGCCGTGCTCCATGGCTTCTATGGAATTTTCCGGGTAACGGCAGGCACTGCCTCTGTGCCCGCCAATCAGCACCCGGTCCGCATGTTCTAATAATTCTCTCATAATACAAGGTTCACCTTCGTCTCAGAGTCAAACACATTTATAAAATCCGCAAACCGCAGATATACACATTTTTCACCGTCGCCCACCAGCGCCTTCATTCGCCCGAAGGCAGACGTATCATCCACGGATACCCGCACGTGACAGCCGTGGACATCCCCGCTTAAGAGCAGTTCCTTGCCTAAGTTCTCCACCATCTGGACCTCCATCGGCAAGGTATTGGCTGCCGGCTCCGCCCCTACCCTGATCTGATGGGAGCGAACTCCCAGCTTAACCGGCCTGCCGGTGTGGGGTCTCAGCTTTTCGAGAAGCTGCCCGGATACCTCCACGGAAGACTCCCCAATGGTAAACATAAGCTTCTCCCCGGCCATCTCCAGCTTGGCATCGATAAAATTCATGGGCGGATTCCCCATAAAATTAGCCACAAATAAGTTGGCGGGATACTGATAAAGCATCTCAGGAGTATCGTACTGCTGGATTCTTCCGTTGTCAAGAATGGCAATCTTGTCCGCAATCGCCATGGCCTCTTCCTGATCATGGGTCACGATGATTGATGTAACCTTTAACTCCTGCTGAATCTTCTTAATTACTTCGCGGATCTCGATCTTTAATCGGGCATCCAGGTTAGACATCGGCTCGTCCAGGAGCAGGATCTTCGGTTCCTTCACGAGGGCGCGGCACATGGCCACTCTCTGCTGCTGGCCGCCGGAGAGCTGGGTCGGCTTCCGGTCCAGAAGATGCTCAATCTGAAGCTTTACCGCCATTTCCCTCGCCTTTTTATGGCGTTCTTCCTTCGATACACCCTTTTGCTTTAAGGGGAACGCAATGTTATCAATTACCTTTAAATGGGGATACAGGGCGTAAGACTGGAATACCATACCGATATTCCGGTCCTTTGGCGCCTTGTTCGTCACATCCGCATCATCAAACATCACCTGTCCGCTGGTCACATCCAAAAGGCCGGCGATGCAGTTTAAGGTTGTGGATTTCCCGCAGCCCGACGGCCCCAGCAGTGCGACAAATTCCGTGTCCCGGATCTCCAGATCGATACTGTCCAGCGCCACGACGCCCTGGTCAAATTCCTTACGCAGTTTATTGATTGAAATCATAATTATACTCCCTTTCCGCCTCCGATATTGCCTTCCATCAACTGTTTCTGAGATATAACGAAAAATACGAATACCGGCAGCATGTATACGATTGCCATTGCCGCAAATACACCGTAATCCGCGATCATCTGCTCACTCCGCGACAGGGAATGGAGGTACGTGGCGATAACCGGCGTCTTGGAATTGAAAATCAGCGTGTTAAACAAGATATAGTTGGACCATGCGCTGAGGAATGAGAAAATCGAGATCGAGGCGATGCCTGGCTTAACCAGATAGATAATAACCTGGAAGAAACCGCTCAGCCTGCTGCATCCGTCCACCAGCGTGGAATTCTCGATATCCCTCGGTATCCCATCAAAAAAGTTTTTAATAATAAAGGTGGACCCCGGAATCCGGAATGCGATGGCGACCAGAATGACGCCCACCATGGTATTGACGATATTCAGTGCAATCAGAACATAGAGCACGGCAATGAGTAAGAGCAGGTTTGGGAACATCCTCAGAATCAGAAGTGAATACTGAATCGTCTTCCTTCCCCGGAACTGAAGTCTCGACAGCGCATACCCGGCCAGACAGCTGATGACCACTTCACTCAGAGTGACTATGATTGTAAAATAAACCGTATTTACAAATGATTTTCCAATGGGCTGAATCGTTGTCTGCTTCAGCTTCATGGGCTTATACAGGAAATCGAAATTGCTTAATGTAAACGCGCCATCCGCGCCAAAAAAAGCAAGGCTGAAAAAGCTGATATACAGATACAGGATCGGTGCGCAGAGCAGAACCAGTACCGCGATCGCGATATTCTGTTTCTTTTTCTCCGTCTTGCTTAACGTAACCTTTGCCATTTGTTCTCCCCCCTATCTTTCATTCTGCTTCTGCATGACTTTGTTCATCAGGATCATAAGAACCAGTACCACCAGGATCAGCATCAGGGAAATAGCCGCGCCGTATCCGTACTGCTGGTCGTTAAATGCCTTATGGTAGGCTGACAGCGACCAGACCTCGGTCTGTATTCCCGGTCCGCCGTTGGTGATGAGGAGAATCGTCACGTAGTTCGTGAGAAGCCCCAGCGCCTCCCACAGGGCGATAAACTGGATGTGGTAGCGGATATTGGGGATGATAATGCTTTTGATAATCTCCCATTCTCCCGCCCCATCCACATGGGCCGCCTTAAACTGGTTTTCCGGAATGCTCTTGATCGCGCTGGAAAATATAATGGTTCCATACGCAATATTGACGAGAATCGTCGCGCAGAGGACGATCTGCATCGGGTACTTAGCAATCCAGTTAATCGGCTGGGAGTCCACAAAGGATAAATAGACCCGGTTGACCATTCCTCCCTCGCCGGCTTCCAACAGCCAGATCCAGAGTACGGAATACACAACCGCCGGTGTGATCATGGGGATCATCAGAATCGCCTTAAATATGCTGGAGTACCGCTCTGTCTTAACGAAATATGTAGTGAGCACGGCAAACAGGAGATTTAAGAAAACCGTCGTCACAATCGCCACCCCGACAAAGATCAGGGTATTTCTTACAATGACCAGCGTATTGGGATCTTTAAATATCTTAATAAAATTTTTGAAATGGTTAAATTCCCACACAAACGAGGAATCGAGATTCGTAAATGACATCACCACAGTCAGTACGGCCGGGATTACATAGAAAATCGTCACCAAAATCAAAAAAGGCGTTAAAAACATATATGCCTGTCCATTTTTATTTTTCATGAGGAACCGCCTTCCTAAATGCTGCTGCGCCGGGATCTTTCACACCCCCTGGCGCAGCAGCGGCAAACCTTACTGTTTTTATTTGAAAATTACATTGTCAACATTCAGTTCGATCTGAGTCTTCAAGTCGGCAACCGCCTGTTCCGGAGTCGTCTGTCCCAGTTCGAGGGAGACAATCTGTGTGAACATCTCGCTCTTTAAGGAAGATAAATTGTTGATTGCCGGAACGGACCTTGCGTAATCTGCCATGTAAGTTACATTCTTAAGGATCGGATTCTCCGTCACTTCCGGGTTCTTATTGGCTTCTTTGATACAGGACAGCGTGTAGATGGTGCCTGCATGTTTTGCTAACAGAGAGTTGGAATCGCCGGCCAGTTCGCGGAAAATATCCTTACAGACATCCGGATACTTTGTATCGGCGCTGATCGCCATCATCTGAGGCGCTACCGTTGCAAATGGGGCATCCGTATATTCGGATTTCGGGAATAACACAAACGTCTCATTCTTCGCAAACTCTTCTGTCTCCAGTCCTGCCGCCTGCGCCACATACGTCGCGGAGAACATCGGACCGTAGTAGGCGAAGGCTTCTCCCGTACCTACCATCTTATTGATTGTATCCCAACCCAGCTGGTTTAAGTTAGGAGGTGTGATCTTCGTCGTGTTGGCATTTTCGTAGATGCTCTCAAAAAATCTCGTTATTCCGGCCTCGTCAAACACCAGGCTGCCGTTTTCATCGTAATACTGACCGCCAAACGCGTTTAACATATCGAAAAAGTCATTGCCGGCTCCTGGTCTGTGAACCAGACCGTACTTCGCTCCGCCTTTTTCTACCACTTCACTGCAGAGATCCATAAACTGTTCCAGAGTAAATTCCCCGTCCCGGATCTTTTCCGGCAACGCGTCGATCTCGTCCTGGCTCCATCCGATATCCGCCAGGTCCTTGTTGGAGTAATAGATTACACGAAGCGGCAGGTCGAAAGGCATGGCGTAGGCTTTTCCATCCACCATAGTCGGTGTGAATACGCCGTCTACGAATGCATCACTCATCACATCCGTGATATCCAGAACACATCCGGCCTTTACGAATCCGGCCACATCGGCGTCACAGATGAAGATATCCGGTGCGTCCCCACTCTTATGTGCAAACACGATGTTGTTATGGTATTCACTGTTGTCGATGGTCTGATAATCCGTCTCAAACTCGATCCGGATATTCTTTCCTTCCTGCTCGTACTTCTTATTTAAATTCTCCGCGGCTCCCAGTACCGCTTCCGGCATTGTGAGGAAATCTCCGTTAAAGCCCAGCTTTAAGGTAATTGTCTCCATCTCCGCAGACGTGCTCTTTTCTCCCGTACTTTCCTCCGTCTTAGCCGCCTCGCTGCCCGCCGCTGCCGTATCGGCTGTGCTCTCCTTCTTCTGACCGCATCCAGCCAGGCTCATAACCATGGTCAGTCCCAGTAATACTGCCGTCAATGCTCTGCCTTTTTTCTTCATAATGTCTTCCCTCCATAATTTTTCTGATTGGTTTTATCGTGCTCTATTAACCGCTTCATGGCCTCCACGGCCAGTTCTGCCACTTTTCCGGTGTCATGGCACTGGATATCCTCAAGTCCCATCTCCCGCCTCGTCTGGTTTCCTATGACAAGGAGCACCGTACCCATGCGAAGCCTGCGGACCTGTCCGACCGTAAACAGCGCCGCGGACTCCATCTCGCTTGCCAGCGCGCCGCACCGGACCCAGGCCTTCCATTTTGAATTTAATGCATCTGCTACCGGCATGGTATCCGGATCATGCTGACCGTAAAAGGAATCCTTACACTGCACGACGCCCAGATGGCAGCGCTGTCCGGCCGCGTCTGCCGCTTCCTTGAGAGCCATAACCACCTGATAATCCGCAACTGCCGGATATTCGATGGGGGCGTACTCCCTGCTCGTGCCTTCCATGCGCACAGCTCCTGTGGCGATTACCGCATCTCCCCCCAGTACTTCCGGCTGCATACCTCCCGAGGTTCCAACGCGGATAAAGGTACTGGCCCCGCAGTGCGCCAGCTCCTCCAGGGCTATGGCCGCCGACGGCCCGCCGATTCCGGTGGACACCACGCTGACCTTCTCCCCATTTAAATATCCGGTACAGGTAACATACTCCCGGTTTGCCGCCCTTTTCTCCGGACGGTCAAGCAGCCCTGCAATGGTCTCACATCTTCCCGGATCACCGGTCAGAATTACATACCGGCCGACATCTCCCTCCTTAATCTGCAGGTGATACTCCTGCCCTTCTGCATATACGCTTCCCATTGTTTCCTCCTTTTGTCTTTTACCTTTGTCTTTGCTTTTGCTTTTGTCTTTTGCTTTTGTCTTTTGTCTTTTGCCTTTTGCCTTTTGCCTTTTGCCTTTTGCCTTTTGCCTTTTGCCTTTTGCCTTTTG